>Ga0078894_10000024_pt1 | contig 85885 bp, 80 predicted proteins | sample LauGreSu1BDMLBSD_2_FD_67506 | JGI IMG/M metagenome (GOLD analysis project Ga0078894, IMG submission 67506) | Freshwater lake microbial communities from Lake Michigan, USA - Su13.BD.MLB.SD (version 4) (version 4) | ecosystem: Environmental > Aquatic > Freshwater > Lake | place: Lake Michigan...
AATTGAAACTAGAAGGAGAAGCGCTTTTTATAAGGGGAATCATGCATTTTGAATTGGTTAGATTGTATGGTCTTCCTTTCTCTGATGGAAATTCTGCTAGTAATTTAGGCGTTCCTATCACTCTTACCCCATCAATTACACCCACAGAGGCTTCTACTCTTGCAGCACGTAACACCGTTCAACAGGTTTACACGCAGGTATTAAGTGATCTAAATGCCGCAATAACTAAACTGCCTGAGGAAAATGGATATCGTGCTAATAAGTATACTGCGAAGTCCTTTTTGGTACGGGTATATCTCCAAATGGGCAATTATACCATGGCACGAGATTTGGCTGATGACATCATTCAAAACAGCGGTGCTGAACTAACTGCAGGTGTTGCCGCTCCGTTTAAGCAGCGTAATTCATCAGAATCTTTATTTGAGATTCAACAAAATGAGCAGAACAATGCAGGGACTTCCAATGATGGTTTGGCTACTTTCTATGCAAGTTTACCGGGTATTGGCCGCGGAGATTTTCGTGTTTTGTCAGCTTTTAGAAGTCTGTTTGCAGCTACTGATAAACGAAGACTAGAATTGCTGTATATCGGCACTGGGAATCGTCCTGGCCGAATCTATTCTGGCAAATGGGCCTCATTTTCTCAAAATATTCCCGTTATTCGTTTAGCAGAAATGTACTTAACTCGTGCAGAGTGTAATTTGAGATTAGGTACTAGCGTTGGTGCCAGCCCTGCAGCTGACTTAGCCTTGATCCGTAACCGTGCAGGTGCATCGGCTATTGCAAACCCAACGGTTGCCGATATTATTAAAGAGCGTACATTGGAACTTTGTTTTGAAGGATCGCGAATACACGATATTAAAAGAACGCAAACATCTCTACTTATGGGATATGATGAGGATGATAATCCAGTTTATATGAATTACAATTCACCTAAATTGGTTTTTCCTATTCCAGAGCGTGAAATGAGAGCTAATTCTGCATTGATTCAAAACCCTGGGTATTTTTAATCACTATCCATATTTATTCATCAGCGAGGCCCCGAAATTTTCGGGGCCTCGCTGTTTTTACACCTTTTTAATGGGACTCATTCAAATTGACAGAAGCATTAGCTGTATCATTAGCCAAGATTGGCTGCTACGGCATAAAGCTAGTGCGTGGCTTACTGCTTGCAAAGGATTTCTCTGTTCAGCACAAACAAAAAAGGATGACTCGTGGGTCATCCTTTTTTATTAAGCAAAGTAAAATTTCTTATTTCAATTTGCGTTGCAATTTTTCAGTCTTTGAAATGACTTGTTGACTACCTACGAGAGTCATGGCGCAACGAAATCCAATTTCAGCACTTGCTTCATCTTGCTGCAAATATCTGCGGGTGGCAGGGTTTAACCAGTAAGCACGGTCGTTCCAAGAGCCTCCTTTATACACTCTTGATTTATTATTTACCAGTGTGGTTTTTCCATAAAGCTCTTCTGCACGGTCATTACTACCGGTTTGATCAACGCCTCGTTTATCCGCATTAAAGGTAGAGTCGGTAACGCCATCTTGGTATTCTTTCCAGGTTTGTTTCTTAGCTGATGCCGCTTGTTTGGTTATTGGCCGACCAAATTTATCTTTAGCATAAAGACCTTTCTGACGGTCTGTCAATTCTTTATCCACGTAAACATTTCCTCTAAATGGATTAAAGTCTTCAAATTCTTCGTAAGATAGTTTGCGGTAAACATCTCCGGTCCACTCGTTTACATTACCAGCCATATTGTATAAGCCAAAATCATTTGGAGCATAACTTTTAACGGGAGCTGTAAGCGCAGCGTTGTCGTTCAAATAACCGCTAACACCCATATTGTTTCCTTCGCTCTGTTTGAAATTGGCCATCATCATGCCCATTGTCTTCTTTTTGGCAGATCGAACACCCAAGCCATTCCAAGGATACACCTTGCCCGACTTGATATTTCCCCTCATGGTATTGCCTGCCAGGGCCAAAGCTGCGTACTCCCATTCCGCTTCAGTTGGTAAACGATAAGGTTCTTTCAATATGCCATCTTCAAGGCGAATAGGGCGTACAGCAATGCCTCTTGAATCGGTACTATTTTTTGAGTTTGCATTCAGATCTTTCTTAATTCTATTCCCATCAATTCCTTCTCCACGGTATTGACCATTGAGGTAGATTTGCGTATTGAATGGCAGTACAGAATCGGTTTTGCCGCTGGCGGTTTTATAATCCGCTAAGTATCCTTTTTTCCGTAGAATATCCTCATTAACCCGATCGGTTCTCCAAGCACAATACTCGTTGGCTTGTTCCCAAGTTACACCAACAACCGGATACGAGCTGAATGCTGGGTGTCGGAAATAATTGTTTACATAAGGTTCGTTATAAGATAGCGGTCTTCTCCATACTAGGGTATCCGGAAGTGCATTGTAATAGTATTCAGGCTCATTCGGGAAATTTCTTCTAATCCAGTACAAGTACTCCAGCCAGTCGAGATTCGATACCTCAGTTTCATCCATGTAGAATGAAGCTACAGTTACTCTTCTTTTCGTATTGTCGTTCTCATAAGTCAAGTCCTGATCTAAACTTCCTCCCATCACAAATGTTCCACCCTCCACAGCAATTAAGCCGGGCCCTGGGTTTTTGTCGTATTTAGAAGGTACTTCAAATCCGCCATTAAATTGGTTATTGTACGAAACACCGGTTTTAGACGAGGTTCCACTTTTACGATTGAAACAAGAGCTTAAACTTGTAGTAAAGAATACAGTTAATACAGCAAAACCAACGTAAATTATTCCTTTTTTCATGCTTTCTGAGCGCTATTGTATTAAGCTAAATTAGCTTATTTAAGCTAAACCACCAAAATAAGGCCTAGCATTAGGCAAGTCCTATTCAGCTCATAAGGAGTATTGCATCCAAAAATAGTTTAACACCGATTTTAATTATTTATTTTAGCTTTGATTGAATTTATTTACGATTGAGATGAGCCGAAACAATTTCAAGATCACTCTACTGACGGCATTTGCTTTGTTTTTCAGCACAAGCCAATTACACGCACAGTCAGACAATACCGTTTCTGCCGATGGTCGTAGTTCAAACCGTATTTATACGGCTATGTCATTTTTAATGATTGCCCCCGACGCCCGTGCAGGAGCGATGGGCGATCTGGGTGTAGCCACTCAGCCCGATGCCTATTCCGTTCATTGGAATCCGGCCAAGTTAGCCTTAATTAAAACCAATAGTGCGGTATCGCTATCGTATTCACCATGGCTGAAGAATTTAGCTCCTGATATTGATTTTGCTTATTTAAGTGCTTACAAAAGAATAAGTGAACGAACAGTTATGGCCGGTTCTCTTCGCTATTTTTCATTTGGTGAATTTCAATTGGCCGATGATTACCAAAACTCATTGGGTGCCATAAACCCGAATGAATTTGCCATAGATCTTGCTTTTTCAAGAAAATTCGGAGAATCTTTTTCATTGGGAACTGCAGTGCGTTATGTGCGGTCGAGGTTAGATAATGTTCAGTTTATTCAATCGAATGCAAGCCATAGTTCGGCCTTGTCTACAGATTTGTCTGCCTTTTATACGCAAAAAACACAGGTATTTGGATCTGATGTAGACTGGAATATCGGGCTTAATGTGTCAAATATTGCTGTAGTAAAAAAGTTACCACTTAGTACCAATGGCCCGCAATTTCTGCCGGCAAATTTAAGACTGGGCACCGCCATGGTTTTCCATCAAACAAACGACGATTTATTTACCCTGGCTGTTGACTTTAACAAACTATTGGTTCCGCTTAGCCAAACAACAACGACGAACATGTCTTTAGTATCCAGTATTTTCAAGTCGTTTTCGGATGCGCCCGGAGGTTTTTCAGAAGAATTACAAGAAATTAGCTATTCAATTGGAGCAGAGTATAATTTTAAACAAAAATTTCCGGTTAGGGCCGGATATTTCCACGAAAGTCCGGTAAAAGGAAATCGTCAATTTTTCACACTTGGAGCAGGCTTTCGTTACGATAAATTTGAGTTGGATTTAGGCTACATATTAGCCAACCAAACGCAAAGTCCTCTCTCAAATACCTTGAGATTTTCACTTTCCTATCAGCTAGGAAAAACGCCATCAAATTAAATTCCATGAAAATAAGAGTAGGTTTCGGATTCGATGTACATCAATTGGCAAGCAATCATCCTTTTGTGATGGGTGGAGTGCAATTGGAGCACCATTCCGGAGCTTTTGGCCATTCGGATGCCGACGTATTGGTGCACGCCATTTGCGATGCTTTATTGGGTGCGGCCAATCTTCGGGATATCGGTTACCATTTTTCCAATACCGATGAGCGTTGGAAAGGGATAAGCAGTTTAGTTTTATTAACAGAATGTGTTCGTTTATTAGCTGAAAAAGGATGGCAGGTGGGCAATCTGGATGCCATGATTTGTTTGGAAGCCCCTAAAATTAACCCGCACGTGCCAGAAATGAAACAAAATATAGCTCAAGCTATGGGTATTGCCGAAGACGACATCTCCATCAAAGCCACTACAAATGAAAAAATGGGCTTTATAGGCCGTGAAGAGGGTGTAGTGGCCTATGCAGTATGCTTAATCGAAAAACAATAAATACAACTAAAAACTAAAAATCATGATCGTTACCACCACTTCCTCCATTGAAGGAAAAAAAGTAGTGAAATACCTGGGCATCGTAACCGGAGAAGCCATTATCGGGGCGAATATTGTTAAAGATTTTTTTGCCGGCGTAAGAGATATTGTTGGCGGCAGATCGGGAGCTTATGAGGAAGGGTTGAGAGAAGCTAAAAACATCGCCCTAAGCGAATTGCAACAAAATGCCGCTGCATTGGGTGCCAATGCTGTTCTGGCTGTTGATTTAGATTATGAAACAATGGGTGGCTCAGGCAGTATGCTCATGGTTTCAGCCAGTGGCACAGCAGTAATTATTGAATAAACGTATTCAATTCGAAGTCTTATTTTCAGGCTTGATTGACGAGAAGTCTACCCCGCATTTACAGTCCGTACCGCAGGCACTTTTAGACTGAAAACTGCGGTAAATGATCCGGCCCACATATACCAATGCCGCAATAAATAAGGCACTGACAATGATTTCCTGGATTCCGATCATAGAACAAAGTTAGCGATTTTGGACTCTCATTCAGTCAAAATCACTTCATATTAGCTCAAAGCATCTGATTACGGTTTGAAAAGCCTACCTTTGCACAAATTTTTATTAGACTTTTTCATGCAAAAAATTAGGAATATCGCGATCATTGCTCACGTTGACCACGGAAAAACTACCCTGGTTGACAAGATTTTACATCAAACCAATCTGTTTCGCGATAATCAGCAAACCGGCGAACTCATTCTAGACAATAACGATCTGGAGCGGGAACGCGGTATTACCATTGTTTCCAAAAACGTATCGGTAAATTATAAAGATGTTAAAATTAATATCATCGATACCCCGGGTCACGCCGACTTTGGCGGTGAGGTAGAGCGGGTATTGAAAATGGCCGATGGCGTTTTACTTCTTGTAGACGCTTTTGAAGGCGCTATGCCACAAACTCGTTTCGTAACCCAAAAGGCCTTGTCTTTAGGTTTAAAACCAATTGTGGTAGTAAACAAAGTAGATAAAGAAAATTGCCGTCCGGAAGAAGTTTACGAATCTATTTTTGAGTTGTTCTTCAACTTGGAGGCAACCGAAGACCAATTGGATTTCCCGGTTATTTACGGTTCATCTAAAAACGGTTGGATGAGTACCGACTGGAAACAGCCGACATCAGATATTACACCTTTGTTGGATGCTATCTTAGAGCACATCCCATCAGCCCCTTACAATGAAGGTACGCTGCAACTGCAAATTACCTCTTTAGATTATTCATCGTTCGTAGGTCGTATTGCGATTGGGCGTGTAGCTCGTGGCGTAATCAAAGAAAACCAACCGGCTTCTTTGGTTAAACGTGATGGAACTATCCAAAAGTCACGAATTAAAGAATTGTACACCTTCGAAGGTTTGGGTAAAATCAAAGTTTCGGAAGTAAAAGCTGGAGATATTTGTGCAGTAGTAGGTATTGATGGCTTTGAAATTGGCGATACCATTGCCGATTTCGAAAATCCTGAACAACTGGAAGTTATCAAGATTGATGAGCCTACGATGAACATGTTGTTTACCATCAATAATTCGCCATTCTTTGGTAAAGAAGGAAAATTTGTAACCTCACGCCACCTGCGTGATCGTTTGTACAAAGAGATGGAGAAAAACCTGGCTTTAAAAGTGGTGGAAACCCCATCACCTGATGCCTACTTGGTTTACGGTCGTGGTATTCTCCATTTGTCGGTATTGATTGAGACCATGCGTCGCGAAGGTTACGAATTACAGGTTGGCCAGCCTCAGGTAATTGTGAAAGAGATTGATGGCGTAAAATGTGAACCGGTTGAAACACTGATTGTGGATGTACCTGGTGATGTGGCCGGTAAGGTTATCGAACTGGTAACCCAGCGTAAAGGAGAACTTTTGGTGATGGAGCCTAAAGGTGATTTACAGCATTTAGAGTTTGAAATCCCTTCACGTGGAATTATCGGTTTGCGTAATAACGTGTTAACTGCTACTGCCGGAGAAGCCATCATGGCGCACCGTTTCAAGGCCTACGAACCTTGGAAAGGGACAATTCCCGGTCGTTTGAATGGGGTTTTGGTATCTATGGAAAAAGGTCAGAGTACGGCGTATTCTATTGATAAGTTGCAAGATCGCGGACGCTTCTTTGTTGATCCGGGCGTGGAAGTTTACGAAGGGCAGATCATGGGTGAACACATCCGTGATAACGATTTGGTGGTGAATGTGGTTAAAGGTAAAGCGTTGACGAATATGCGTGCTTCTGGAAGCGACGATAACGTTCGTATTGCTCCAGCAATTAAATTCTCATTGGAAGAGGCCATGGAATATATCCAGGCCGATGAGTACATTGAAGTAACGCCTGCCAGCATGCGCCTACGTAAAATCTACTTAACCGAGAATGAGCGTAAAATCAACGCGAAGAAATTCGCAAACTAAACGATACGCGATAGGATAAAAACAGCGCTTTCGGTTAATCCGGGAGCGCTGTTTTTTTATACATTTGTTTTCAATGAAAATTCCAGCGCTACCCGGTTTTGACGAACAAGCCTTCGAAAAGTATTTTAAAAATACCGGCTGGCTCATGTTTGGTAAAATTTTAAGTCTGGTAGTCGGATTTTTAATTGCCCGTTACTTGGGTCCCTACGCTTTTGGCGATTTAAGTTTTGCCGATGCATTCGCTGCTTTATTTGCTGCTGTAGGAACCCTGGGTTTGGATAGTTTTATCATCCGCGAACTCATCCAAAATCCGGAGAAACGCGATGAAATCTTAGGCACTTCCTTAGGTATGCGCTTAGCAGCCAATTTACTCTTGATCCCACTTGCTGTTCTTACCTATTTGGTTTTTCGCTACTTCAGCGACAGTCCGGGGCAAAACCTAGTCATTTTTGTCACGCTTTGTGCTTCGGCATCCCTATTCAAATCGTTCAACATCATCGATTCGTATTTTCAATCGCAGGTAGCTTCCAAATTTGTAGTCAAGGTTCAAAATGTCTGCTTGATGCTATCAGCAGCTCTCAAAATTGCCTTGGTCTATTTCAAATTGCCAGTTATCTATTTTGCCTGGGCCTTGTGTTTTGATAGCGCCATTTTAGCCATAGGTTTAGCTTTGATTTATAAACAACAACAGCTGCATATCCATACCTGGACTTTCAGCTGGGAGCGTGCTAAACACTTGATCAGTCAATCTTGGCCCTTAATCTTGACTGCCGTGATGATTTCAATATACATGAAAATCGATCAGGTGATGCTGAAATCGTTGGGAAGCAAGCAGGTGGGTATTTACAGTGCGGCGGCACGGATCAGCGAATCTTGGTATTTCATTCCGGTAGCTATTGTAACTTCTGTTTTTCCGGCCATCATTCAAGCTCGTAAAACAGATATCGAACGGTATAAAACCCGTTTACAAAACCTATACGATTTACTGGTATTGATCAGTCTGCCGGTGGCCGTTTTCGTGAGCATATTTGCCAATTCTATCATTAGCATTTTGTACGGAAATCAGTATGATGGTGCAGGAGCGATGTTGTCCATACATATTTGGTCGGGTATTTTTGTGTTTTTAGGTAGTGCCAGCAGTCAATATTTATTGGCCGAAGGCTTTACCATGGTTTCCTTTTCCAGAACTGCTTTTGGTGCCCTCATCAACGTGCTGCTAAATTTGTGGTTAATCCCTTTGTATGGAGGCTGGGGTGCATCTATGGCTACCTTAATTGCGTATGCATCGGCTACTTTCTTCTTAGTATTTATTCCAAAAACAAAGGAACAGGGCATTTTGATGCTGAAATCCTTGTTTCTGATATCCATCATCCAAAAAATTACTAAAAATTGAAATCCAGATTCTCAAAACTAAGCCTGCTCAATTGGAAAAAGCTAAAGTCCTTACTGTCCTTCGGTACCAAAGGGTATTTAGCAGATATTGGCTGGATAGATTCTTTTGACCGCCACTCGCCTGTAGATGCACAGGGTCAGCCCTTACCTTGGGTTACGTATGCTTTTATCGATTTTATTGAGGATAGAATCACTAAAAAACACGTGATTTTTGAGTTTGGTTCGGGAAATTCGACACTTTTTTATGCGCAACGAGCTAAGCAGGTGGTATCGGTAGAACATGATCAAGCTTGGTTTCAAAAAATTAGTGCATCGAAACCACAAAATTCAGAACTCATTTTTGCAGAACTTAAACCCAATGGCGCCTATAGTAAAATGCCGGTAACAACGGGTAAGCGCTACGACATTATTATTGTGGATGGCCGTGATCGGGTAAACTGTTGCAAAAATGCCCTGCCTGCACTTAGCCAAACGGGTGTTTTGGTTTTAGATGATTCAGAACGTGATTTTTACCAGCCCGCAGTCAAGTACCTCAAAAAGTTAGGATTCAAAGAATTGAGCTTTAGTGGAATTTCTCCGGGACTGTTTTATTACAAAAGCACTTCTGTTTTTTACCGCAGCCAAAACTGCTTAGGCATTTAATCAAGCAAAAAAGAGAACAGCGTGTTAATACTTATCTGTAATTTACGTTTAGCTCAATAACATGCAAAAATTTGCCCCCATTGCTTTATTTGTCTACAACCGACCGGAGCATACCCGTCGAACGCTTAAATTTCTTCAGCAAAATCAACTGGCGGCAGAGTCTCGTTTGTTCATCTTTTCAGATGGACCGAAGAACGCTAGCCAATCTAGCAAGGTTGCCGAAGTTCGGGCCTTGATTCAAGAAGTGCAGGGGTTTAAATCCGTAGAGATTATAGAGCGTGAGCAAAATATGGGCTTGGCAAACTCTGTGATCAGCGGGGTAAGCCAGCTGGTAGCAGAGTACGGACGAATCATTGTTTTTGAAGATGATTTAATAACTTCTCCGTATACACTTCAATATTTCAACGAAGCCCTTGATTATTACGAAAAGCAGGAGAAAGTAATGCATATTGGGGCCTACATGTATCCTTTAGCCCCGGAGCAAGCCGAGGCACTGCCCGAGACCTTTTTTTACAGAGCTGCAACCAGTTGGGGTTGGGCTACTTGGGCCAGAGCCTGGCAAGAGTTCAATCCGGATGTAAACGACCTGATGGCAAAGTTCGATTCGGAAATGAAACACCAATTTGCCATAGAGGGCACCATGAACTTTTGGAAACAGATGAAAGAGCTCAAATGGGGTAAAAATAATTCCTGGGCCATCCGTTGGTATGCATCTATCTTTTTAAAAGGAGGACTTACGCTTAATCCTGCTCAATCTTTAGTGAGCAATATTGGCCACGATGGTAGTGGCGTCCATTCGGGCATTAATGAAATTTACAATGTCAGTATTCATCCCAAGCCGATTACCCTTTTTCCTGAACTTGTAGTTGAGAATAAAGAGGCTTACGAAGCGATTAAACATTTCTTGAAAAACCGTAAAGGAAGTTTTTGGCAACGTTTGCTACGTTTTCTCAATCAGCGTTTGAAATCTTAAGGCATTTTTGCTTCAATCAGGATGTAGGGCGATAAGGCTTTAGATTCGAATGGAAAAATTTTGGTGAATACCTTTCCGGCGAACCAGGCTGCTTTAAAAAATCCTTTGACGAACACATTTTGTTCATTCCAATTCTCTAACCAAGTGCTGAATTTGCCATAATAACCTGCTTGTTTTACTTCCAGCCCTAGGTCTTGAACAATCTTTTTCAATAATTCCGGATCCATACATGCAATTTCATGTTTCTCGTAATTGCTGCGGTCAAAAGTTTGTTGAATCCAGCCGTTAAAGCCTCTAAAATTGGGCAAGGTGATGAATAGGCTTCCACCCGGTTTCAGAAAATTTACGTGTCTGCTAATGATATCCCGGGTATCCTTAAAATGTTCAATTAATCCGCAGGATAACACTAAATCGTATTTTTCTTTTGGTTGGTAGCTAAATAAATCGGTTTCAATAATCTGAATTTCTTTTACATCCATACCGTTTGCCCGACAAAGCTCCTCGATAATTCCAGGATGGATAAAATAATCGAGTAAGCAAGCCTTTACACCCAGATACTTTTTTAAAAAGATGGTGTAATAGCCCGGAAAACCGCCCAGCTCGATCGCTGTTTTCACTTTTCCTTGCTTTACTAGTTGACTAAGCTGTTTGTGAAATAAATAGTTTGATGGAATAGGCACAGACAAACCCTTTTTCGATTCCCAATAATTGGTCCAAAAGGCCCGGTCGGTTAGTTCATTAGTCATGTAGCTAAAATAACAATATGGAAATGATAAATATGTATTTTTGATTCGATTTGAAAGTTGTCCATCTCAATACGTACGAAAATAATGGCGGTGCCGGGCGTGCCTGTGCCCGTTTGGTAGATGCCTTGCAGCAGCAGGGTATTGAGGCTTCATCTTGGGTCAACTATTCTTTTGAGCGAAATCCTAAAGCGCAGAATTTTTCCAAAGGCTTTTTAGCAAAATATTTCACGGCTTTTCAAATCGTTGCCGAGCGCTTGCTGACCAAATTATCCTTAAAGCCCGAGCAAACCCCATTTAGTATTCCGTATTTCGGTAGAGATATTACAATTCATCCAGCAGTGAAGGCGGCTGACATTTTACACCTACACTGGATCAATCACGCCTTTATGCGCCCGCAGGATTTGGCTCAATTAAAAAAATTAAACAAGCCCATCGTATGGACTTTTCACGACAGTAACGCATTTACCGGTGGTTGCCATGTGCGGTACAGTTGTAAGCATTTTGAGCAAGAGTGCGGAAATTGTCCGCTTTTGAAATCATCAGGGCCGAATGACCTTTCTCATCGCATTTGGCAAGCTAAAGCCGAAGCCTATGCTGATTTAGAATTTAGTGTGATAACTCCCAGTAATTGGATGGCCGAGTCGGTGAAGCAAAGCAAATTACTCGGAAATCGAAAAATTCAGGTGATACCAAATACCTTAAATACGGAAACATTTAAACCTATTGATAAACTACAGGCCCGAAAACTATTAGGCCTGTCTGCCGATCGATTTATTATTCTGAGTGGATTTATGCCCTCTAAAAATGATAAGCACAAGGGTACACCGTATTTATTGGAAGCATTGCAGCAACTTCCAGGTAAGGAGCAGGTAGAACTACTCATTTTTGGGAACCGAGACGAAAAAAATCTTCCGGATTTTCCTGTTCAGGCTACCTTTTTGGGGACTATAACTGAGGATGAACGACTGGCCCTAGCTTATAGCGCTGCCGATGCGTTTGTAAGCCCTTCGCTTGAGGATAATTTACCCAATACGGTTTTAGAAAGCTTAGCTTGCGGCACCCCGGTGGTTGCTTTTACCACGGGTGGAATTCCAGACATGGTGAAGCATCAGCATAACGGTTATTTGGCCAAATATCAATCGGCAGGTGATTTGGCCGCAGGTATTCAATGGGTCATTCAGCATCCCGATAGGAAAAATTTGAGTTTGAATGCCAGAAAAACAGTGGAGACTCAGTTTTCTGAAGCAGTGATTGCCCAAAAACATATTGAATTGTATCAATCTTTAGTGGACTAAGATGTTTCAGCCGAAATTAAGTGTCATTACCATCGTCTATAATAATGTTCGGGATATCGAGCGGACTGTACTTTCGGTTGTTAATCAGACTTATCCGAATATCGAATACATTGTGGTGGATGGCGCCTCAACCGATGGGACGCTGGAACTACTGAAGAAATATGAATCTAAGTTATCTAAACTGATAACCGAAAAAGACCAAGGTATTTACGATGCGATGAATAAGGGGCTGGCTCTGGCTACTGGAGATTATGTATTGTTCATGAATTCGGGAGATGAAATTTACGCTCCAGACACGGTAGAAAAGATCTTTGCAACTGAACCTGATGTAGATATTTATTATGGTGAGACGGAAATGTATGATGAGCACTGGCAAAGTCTGGGTCGCCGCAGGCATCAGGCTCCAGAACGGTTTACTTGGAAAAGTTTTCGTTTTGGCATGTCGGTGAGTCATCAGGCGATTTACATCAAACGAAGTTTAACTGAACCTTACGATTTGCAGTACCAGCTGAGTTCAGATATTGATTGGGTAATTAAATGCGCCAAAAAAGCCAAAAAAATTACGAGGGTAGCAGGTTATGTGGCCAAATATTTAGTGGGTGGAATGTCTAAGAAAAGGCACCGGCAGAGTTTGAAAGAACGTTTCCAGATTTTTAACAAACATTATGGCCTTATCCCTAATTTGGTGAACCATCTTATCATCGCCGCTAAGCTTGCCTTGTATTACCTAAAAACCGGTAGAACCAACGATTGATAACTACTCCATGGTGTGGTAGAATTTTCCGCCCTTATTCTTCCACCAAATTTTCCGCCCCTTGTTGCCATTTAAATCTCCGAATAAACCGTCACCAACTACATCAAAATCTCCATCCTTATCGTAATCAAATAAGTGAATCCACTTAATCCAAGCATTGGTGCCTGTGCCACTTGCAATATCAAAATAACTGGCAGTTACATCAGTGAATACGTTTTTGTTATTCATAAAAAGACGTAGGCCATAACCGTTATAACCCGCTTTATTGCTCATTGTGAGCACATCGGTTTGCCCATCCTTGTTAAAATCAAAGAAGGCAATATCCATAACTTCTAAATCGGATTCGATGGGGAAGGAGATGGCACTATTCCTATTGAACTCTCCATTTTCTTGAGGGATGAGTATCAACTTGTTTACGCCGCCTAAAAGCAGATCTAATTTTCCATCTTTAGTTATATCAAACAGCTCAACCGTATAATAGTTATTGTTTCCGACACTAAAATTCCTATAAATCTGATTGGATAATACGAATTGATTATTGCCCTGGTTTATATAAGCCGTTGGGTGTACGGGTATGACCATACTATATCCGGAATAAGCCACAATATCGATTAGGCCATCGTTGTTAATGTCTCCGGTTGCGCCACCATGGAAGTATCCAATATCTTGGTTAAGGTATTGATAACTTTTCTCCTTCACATTGAAGATCCCAATGGCATCTCCAGGAAAAGGAGGACGATCATATCCGGATGAAAAGAGAACCAATTCGGGTGTTTTGTCGTTATTCAGATCAGTTACCACATTTTTTCTTACCTGAACTAGACCTATTTGGAGGTCGTAGGTTTTGGGATCTTTCTCATATTCAGAAAACAAATGCAATCCGGGCGCATTGGTAGGCCATGGGTTTTTCCAGTAATAAGCCCAGAGATCTTTCAGGCCGTCACCGGTTAAATCCGTATAGATATACGCACCTAGATCGTTCCAGTAGTATGATTTAGATGGGGAGAAGGTATTGCTTACCGTTATGTTATAAGGGATTAGTTCGCCTGTGGGTTTGAGTTCAAAACCCCAGTATAATGAAGCGTTAACCTGAAAAACCCGATCAAAAGACTTATTGGTAGTAAACCAAGAGGTAGTTTTGTTAATAGCAGAAATCGAGTCGAGTTGGTTGTTCGTAAAAATCGGACTAATACTATCCTTTTCAGTTTGCTTTACTTCAGTTCCTGTACTAGGCCCAAAGGTTGCTGTATTCTCTTTCTTGCAGGAGAGCAGTACTGCAAAGGCTGTCGCTATGAGCAGAATTTTTCGCATTTCAGTACTGTTTTGAAAGCAACTAGGCTTCTTGCTTGCGTTCTCTGTACACCGCAAACCCCAATCCAGCTACCAATAAAATGGACGCTAAGAGAGAAATTTTCTCACCGGTGTAATACGATGCCGGTTCAAATTTAAATTCCAGTTTGTGGTTACCTCCAGGTAGCGTTGCTGCCCGTAAAATATAGTTGGCTCTGAAATGCGGAATTTCCTCACCATCTACAAACGCTTTCCAGCCTTTATCGTACCAGATTTCAGAGAATACGGCAACCATATCTTTACCTGTAGAATATTCGTAAGTAAGGTGATCTGGACGGTAATTGCTTAGCTTGATGGTTCCGTTCGGATCGAAACCGACTTTTTTAGCATCGATAAGTGATTTAAACTCATTTCCGACGAAAGCCTCAACTCTTGGATCGAAACTACTGATGGCCGTCATCTCTTCATCGGCATCTTTCACAAAAGTAACTTTAGGTACGAACCAGGCATTGCCACAAGCAGATGGTCTGGCCTGCATTTTCTGCGATTGTGTTTGCGGATCGTTTAGAATCACATATTTAGTATTCAACATGTCCAAAACATCTTCATTGATGGAGTTGTTGAACTGTTTATCTAAAACTTCCTGAAAACGCTTCAGTTTTGCTGCATGGTAACCGCCCACGGTTTTATGGAAATTAGATGCCGTGGCGCTGGAGAATGTCGGGATGGTTAAATCCAATACCCGGTAATCTGGGCTAGTATCTTTTAAAATGAATTGATCTACTTCTCTGGCTTGAAACTGTTGGTTTAAAGCAGATTGCTCCACAAAGTTGTTGTTGTTTAAGTAGCGACGATCAACGCTCCATAAATCAACCAAAATCGCGACAGCTAAGAATATTGAAGCTAGCGTTGTGTTAATCTTATTTTTGAGTAAGGCCCAAATTAAACCAGCACCTACCACTACAAAAATCAACGATCGGAATGCATCGGTTCGAGCTAAACTGATACGGTCATTCACCAGACTTTGTGCAATGGCTTCGGCAAAGCTGCGGTCGCCACCGGTTACCTGAGCCAATTGATCCACTAAGCCTGTATGTGTACTGGTTTTGAAACTGAAAAATAAACTTGGAACTGCAATCAGCAAGATCAGTATGCCGGCAGTAAAGTAAAGGGCATATTGGAATTTTTTGAGCAGTTCTTTTTTATCGTTTGTGCCTTCTGTAATTTCTTTAACGGTTAGGATGGCCAAAACAGGGAACAAGAAACCGGCAATAACCAAAATGGATTCAACTGCTCGGAACTTGTTGTACATTGGGAAATAATCAAAGAACAAGTTGGAAACTAGCGGCCAGTTTTTACCGAAAGATAACAGCAGGCTTAATAGTGTAGCGGATAGGATCCACCATTTAAATCTCCCTTTCACAATCAATAAACCCAACACAAACAGGAAAAATACTATTGCTCCAAAATAGAACGGACCGGAAGTAAAAGGTTTTTCACCCCAGTAAGTAGGCAACTGCTGAGCAAAACTTACGGCTTGTTCGGTTGGTACGCCTTTTTGAGAAAGTGTTTTAACTACTTCAGAATTTTCATCAAGTTGAGTCGAGCCGCCGCCTCCGTAAAAATTAGGAATTAGAAAGGTCAGATTTTCTGCCACACCCTGGCTCCATTGGTAGGCGTACTCTTTATCCAAACCATTAGTTGGTTGTGCTTTGCTGTAGGTTAAATTTGATTTTCCACGAATAGATTCTTGGCCATATTCATAGGTGGTCCACAGCATACTGGCATTTACAGCAACCGCAATAACTAAGGCTCCTGCTAAGAATTTAGCGGGTTGAAGTAGGGTTTTCAGGCTTCCATTTTTGAAAGCATAATAGATCTCTATTCCAATAAAAATTAGTAAAGCGATGAATAAGTAATACGTCATCTGGATGTGGTTCGAACGGATCTCGAGTGCCAAAGCCAGGGCTGTAATGGCTGAGCCCATCCAGTATTTACCCCGAAGTGTAAGTAAAATACCTGCCAGTATAGGGGCAAAGAACGCAATAGCTAAGGCTTTGTTGCTATGGCCTGCTTCAATAATGATAAAATTATAGGATGAAAAGGCAAAGGCGATGGCGCCAGCAGCTGCCAGCCAAGGGTTCACTCTAAGTACGCAGAAAAGCAGGTAAGCACCCAATAAATACAATAAAACAGTATCAATTGGGTTAGGAAATACGGTTTTAAAGAAAGATATAATATATGTAGTGACGTTAAACGGATACTGAACCCAAATTTGATAAGCCGGCATTCCTCCAAACATGGAATTGGTCCACAACGGGCCTTTGCCATCAACTGCTTTATAGTCCATGATCTCTTTTTGCATTGCTTTAGCTTGCAAAACATCATTCTGAAATAGGCCTTTTCCTTGTAAAGCCGGACTAAAATAAACCAGACAAAGGGTGATGAAAATCCCGATGATAATGAGGTGGGTAGCGTTACGCTGAAACCAATTGTTCATGCTTTTCTATTTAATGAATTTCAAAAATAGAAAAAAGCGTCAATTACGCTTGGTCAAAAGAAGATTATTTGATCTCTTCGAAATCTACAAATTCACCTGCAGCATCTGCTTTCCCTTTTTTTCGTTTAGGTGGCATGTGGTCAATGTGTATGCTTCCTTCTTCGCGGGTTTGCTTTGGCTGGCCATAGGCTTGCTGCGCCTGTTGCTGGGCTTTTTTAATCAGGCGTTTAAAGAGTACAGGGAGTAATAACTGGACTAGAATTCGGAGGGTCCAAACTACCAAAATGAAATAAAGTATAAATTTTAAAAGTCCCATGCTTGGAATACTTGTTGCAAATTTAGACGATTTTTTGGCTAGGATGTTTCAAATCGGTCAAAAATCGTCTTCAATTATCTCAATTACCCTTCCTATTTGTCCATCTTCCAAACGTACTTTTATGCCTCTGGAGTGGAAAGCGGCACTGGTGAGCAGATCTTTAACTACGCCCCTAGTGCGTTGTCCGCTTCGCTGATCTTTCTTCAAGATAATGTCGACCACTGCTCCTGGATAAACGTCTTTTCGGTTCTGTCCGTTCATCTTACACCTCTTTCTCTTTTAGCATGTTTTCTAGGGCAAACATTTCATCCCGAAGTTTAGCTGCCAGTAAGAAATCCAGCTCTTTGGCGGCGGCGTTCATCTCTTTTTTCGTTTTATCAATGGCTTTTTGCAGTTCAGCCTTGCTCATGTATTGTACAATCGGGTCGGCCGCGATGCTTGCGCCAAAATCTTTTTCTATATAAGCCTTCGGCACGCCACCTTTGAAATCAACCACCGAGGTTTGTTCCATAATGGCTTCTCTAGATTTGCCCACGGTTTTTGGGGTGATTCCATGTTCCAGATTGTAGGCAATTTGCTTATCCCGGCGACGATTGGTTTCATCAATGGTGATGCGCATGCTTTTGGTTATGGTATCCGCATACATGATTACCCGACCGCGATCGTTGCGGGCAGCCCGACCGATGGTTTGAATGAGTGAGCGTTCAGAACGTAAAAAACCTTCCTTATCGGCATCTAAAATGGCCACCAACGAAACTTCGGGTAAATCCAAACCTTCACGCAATAGATTGATCCCAACTAAAACATCAAACTCACCCAAACGTAAACCTCTCAATATCTCTACTCGGTCCAAAGTCTTCACTTCAGAGTGGATATACCGCACTTTGATGCCGATTTTGGTCATGTATTTGGAAAGCTCCTCGGCCATGCGTTTGGTTAAGGTGGTTACCAAAACCCGGTCGCCCATTTTTACGGTTTTGTCCACTTCATCCAATAAATCGTCCACTTGGTTAATTACCGGCCTGATTTCAATAGTTGGGTCAATTAAACCCGTCGGACGAATTACTTGTTCAACCACTACACCTTCCGATTTTTCAAGTTCGTAATCTCCCGGGGTGGCACTCACGTAAATGGTTTGCGGAGCCAGACTTTCAAATTCGTTAAAATTAAGCGGTCGGTTATCCAAGGCTGCCGGGAGTCGGAAGCCGTATTCTACCAGCGAAAGTTTACGGGAGCGGTCGCCACCATACATGGCTCTAATTTGTGGAACCGTAACATGGCTTTCATCAATAACCATCAGGTAATCGTCTGGAAAATAATCCAACAAACAGAAAGGGCGCATTCCGGGCTTACGGCCATCAAAAAAGCGGGAATAGTTTTCAATGCCACTGCAATAACCCAATTCACGCATCATTTCTAAATCATAGTTCACCCGCTCTTCTAAACGCTTGGCTTCTAAATGCCGGCCATCGCCAATCAATTGAGCTTTGCGCACCTCCATTTCTTCGCCAATCTCCCACATAATTTGGGTCATTCGGTCTTTTGGAGTTACGAATAAATTGGCCGGGAATACGACCATATGCGTCATCTTTTCCAAGGTTTTTCCTGAAACCGGATCGATGCTACTCAATTCTTCAATATCGTCTCCAAAAAAAGAAACCCGGTAAGCAAAATCGAGGTAAGCCGGATAAATATCTACCGTATCGCCTTTTACGCGGAAAGTTCCACGTTGAAAATCTCCGGTGGTCCGGGAATATAAAATCTCCACTAATCGGTGTAAGAAGGCATTCCGGCTAATGGTGGTACCTACGGCAAAGCGGAAAATGGAATTTGAAAAATCTTCCGGATTACCCATACCGTAAATACAAGAAACGGAGGAAACCACGATCAAATCTCGCCGGCCCGACATGAGTGCCGATGTGGTTCTTAGTCGAAGTTTTTCAATCTCCTCATTAATCGAAAGATCTTTTTCGATGTAGGTATTGCTGGTGGCGATATAGGCCTCCGGCTGGTAATAATCGTAATAGGAAACAAAATAGTTGACTGCGTTTTCAGGAAAAAACTGCTTGAACTCACCATAAAGCTGAGCAGCCAGCGTTTTATTATGACTCAAAATCAAAGTAGGTTTTTGAGTTTGCTGAATGACATTGGCAATGGTGAATGTTTTTCCTGATCCTGTAACGCCCAGCAAGGTTTGGTAATGCTCCTGATTATGCACCCCTTCCACCAATTGTTGAATGGCTTGTGGCTGGTCGCCGGTAGGTACATATTCTGAACTGAGCTTAAATTCCATGGTGGCATAAAGATACGATCTGAAAAGACAGATTAAATCCAATAAAATTGTAAATTTAGCTATGCCCTTTATTTTAGCTCAAAAGCCTTCTATAGGCAATCATTTTTTGGCCGAATTGCGTAACGTAGACGTGCAGCAAGACCGCATGCGATTTCGTAAAAACCTACAACGATTAGGCGAAATTTTCGCTTATGAAATTAGTAAGACATTCAGCTATCGCGATAGCGAAATTGATACACCCTTGGGCACTGCTGAAACTCTTTTATTGAACGAGCAACCGGTGTTAGCTACTATTTTGAGGGCGGGCCTTCCGCTCCACGAAGGAATGCTCAATTTTTTTGATCAGGCAGATTCTGCATTTATTGGAGCCTTTCGGAAGACGCACAAAACCGGAAAATTTACCATCGAACTGAAGTATTTTACTTCCCCGAGTTTAGATAATCGGATCTTAATTTTAGCCGACCCCATGTTAGCCACCGGTCAGAGTATTGTGTTGGCGTGTAAAGAATTGTTGGCCCAATATAAAATTAAGGAGCTTCATATTGTTTCGGTTATTGCCAGTAAAGAAGGCTTAGCACATGTTCAAGCGCATTTGCCCAAAGCCAATCTATGGATTGGCGATGTAGACGAGGAGCTTACTTCAAAATCGTACATCGTTCCCGGACTTGGTGATGCCGGCGATTTGGCCTTTGGAGAAAAGGTTTAATTGTGCAGCTTTGCATCAGCAGATGAAGTACAAACATATTTTCTTCGACCTCGACCATACTATTTGGGATTTTGACCGTAATGCGGAAGAAACCCTGCATGAACTTTACCATACCTACCAATTGAAAAACCTCGGCCTACATTCGCCCGATGTGTTTATTGAAACCTACACGGAAAATAACCATCGCCTTTGGGCCGATTACCATTTGGGTAAAATTTCAAAGGAAGAATTGAGGCAAACCCGTTTTAGTAAAACATTTTTGGATTTGGGCATGCATCCGGATGTTATTCCACAGGGTTTTGAAGACGATTATGTGCGCATTTGTCCAACCAAAACCAATTTATTTCCTGAAGCGCATGAAACGTTGTCCTACTTGCAGGAAAAATATGTGCTGCACATCATTTCTAACGGATTTAAAGAGTCAACCGAGCTAAAAATTGAGCTGACCGATTTGGCCAAATATTTTCAAAACATCATCATTTCTGAAGTGGTGGGATACAATAAGCCCGATAGTACCATTTTTCGGCATGCGCTGGATGAGGCTCAGGCCGTAATAGAACACAGTTTAATGATTGGCGATAGTTTGGAAGCCGATGTTCGGGGAGCACTTGCCTTTGGAATGGACGCCATTTATTTCAACCCCGAAAGGAAAGAAAAACCAGCCGATATCCCTCACCAAATCCACCATCTTAACGAATTAAAAGAATTGCTATGAGTATCCACAAAACAGCCGAGCATATTGGGGTTATGTTAGATCGTTATCACCTTTTTTTGGATAAAATTGATGAACAGGATTTTCAAACCAACCCCGAAGCTGGTGTTTGGTCGTATGCCGAAGTGTATTCACATATTTTTTCTGCCAATTATGCTTGCTTGATTGCCATTCAAAATTGCATGCAGGGGAAGGGTATTGAATCTAAAGAACCAGCTAGTTTACCCGGTCGTTTAATCCTGTTTCTGGGGGTGTTCCCTCCAGTTAAAATCAAGGCGCCAGAACGGATAGCTGCTATGGTGAAAAAGATCAACAAGGCCGAAGCCAAACAAGAAATCGAAAAATTTAGAGAAAACTTAACCAAGCTTTTGCCCGAAATAGCAACGGCATCGCCAAGTCAAAAAGCCAAACATCCACGCATGGGTTTGTTCAATGCTAAGCAATGGCTCCGCTTCATCGAAATACATACTCGACATCATGAAAAACAATTGTATCGCGTTCAGGCTGCCCTAAAAAAACCGTAATATTGTTTAAAAGTGAGTTTTAGGTATGATAAAACAGTTTAGAAGTTTAACCCCAATTAATATTGGCCTACTCATTTTAGCCACTTTTTTATTGCGTTTTCCGGTCTGGGGATATGTGCATGCGCAGCAAGCAGCTGATTTTAGTGAACTTTACCGGCATTTATTGTGGCCTTATCCCAACACTCCCTTGTTTGATAACTCCACTCAACTAGCTTTGGGCTTCGTTTGTCTAATTGCTCAGGCGCTATTGTTTAATACGGTGGTAAATACGCATAACTTATTGGGTAAAGCTAGCTTTATGCCTGCACTTTTGTTCATCGTATGCGGCAGCTTTTTTGAATCATTTGCCAGTTTTGGTCCTGTCCAAATTTGTAATTTTCTAATCATTTGGATGCTGAACAGGTACCTAAATATGTATCGCCAGTCTGACGTAAAACGAATGGTTTTCGATTTAGGAATGGTGGTGGCTGTGGGTGCAATTTTATACACGCCATTTCTGGTCCTTTTCCCGATTATTTGGATTAGTTTGATGATTTTCCGGCCCTTTAATGCCCGAGAATGGTTCATTGCCCTGTTGGGATTTTTGACCATCGTATTCTTTTTGGGTTTTTATTATTACTGGAATGATGCGCTTGGCAATTTTATCAATTCATGGCGCCCTGTCCGATTAAGTAATCTGTATTCCACACTCAATTATTGGACATTGTTACCATTATGCATCATTGGTATACTCGGATTGATTCAATTACGACAAAATTTTTTCCGGAGCGTAGTACACATCCGAAAATCGTTTCAGTTATTATCAGCTTTCTTTCTAGCGGCGATACTCTCATCCAGCCCGAGTTTTGGAGCCGATGAAAACCATTTTCTCTTGGCTGTTGCTCCACTGTCGGTGTTGTTGGCTTATTATTTCATGCATGCCACCCGCCGTTGGATTTACGAAGGCTTGTTCTTGGTGTTAATTGCTTGTATTATTTATGGACAAATGGCCTCCGGCTTTAACTTTTTTTAACAGAACAGGCAGTGTCAAATTGCCGAAAATCAATAGCTTTGTAATATGAAATTCGGCGTTGTAACCTTTCCAGGATCAAATTGTGATCAAGACATAATTGATGTATTAAGCAAAATCATGGGCCAACAGGTAGAAAACCTCTGGCATAAAAACCACGATTTAAAAGGGGTGGATATGGTTATTCTGCCCGGTGGATTTTCTTACGGAGATTATTTGCGTTCGGGTGCTATTGCCCGCTTTTCGCCGGTAATGCAAGAGGTTATCCAGTTTGCAAACAAAGGGGGTTACGTAATGGGAATTTGCAATGGCTTTCAGATTTTAACGGAAGCCGGATTGGTTCCCGGAGCCTTGTTGCACAATGCAAATCGAAAATTCATTTGCCGAAATGTGTATTTGAAACCGACTACCAATTATTCATTAATCACTTCAGATTTAGATCTTAATAAAGCGCTCAAAATTCCTATTGCTCACGGTGAAGGAAATTATTTTGCCCGTCCGGATGTTATTAAAGAAATTGAAGATCGCGACCAGATCTTATTCCGTTATTGCGATGAGCACGGTAATGTTACCGCCGAATCTAACCCTAACGGCTCGATGGCCAATATTGCTGGGGTATGCAATGCCGGGCGAAATGTATTTGGCATGATGCCACACCCGGAGCGTGCAGCCGATCCAATTCTTGCAAATGAAGATGGATTGGGCATATTCGAATCTATACTTAAAACCGCCCTGGCTTAACAATGACTAACCTGGTCCTTGATATCGGAAATTCATCCGTGAAGTTAGCCGTATTTAAGGACAAGGAAATCGTACATCAAGAAACCACCTCTGCGGTAAACCAAGCAAAACTTCAGGACTTAATTCACAAGTTCGGGATCACCCACAGTATTGTTTCTACAGTTAGACAAGAACAAGCGGATATCTCCAGTTTTCTGCAACAAAAGACCCAGTTCATTCGTTTTTCGTACCAAACTGATTTACCTATTCACAATCACTATCAAAGTCCCGAAACGCTTGGTTTAGATCGTTTATCGGCTTTAATCGGAGCTAAAAAACGTTTCCCTCAAACCGATGTTTTGGTAATCGATGCCGGTACCTGTATCACCTGTGACTTATTAGATCGGGAGGCCAATTACACTGGCGGAAGCATTAGCCCGGGGATTCACATGAGGTTTAAAGCCTTGAAAACATTTACCGGGAAATTGCCATTGGTACCCTTTGAACCCAGCTTTAATGAGCTTGTGGGTAAAAACACAAAGGATTCCATCCTTTCGGGAGTTGTAAATGGAGTGTTTCATGAAATAAAAGGATTTATCCAAGATTATCAACAAAAATATCCTGATTTGAGGGTATTGCTTTGCGGCGGAGACGCTGTTTTTTTTGATACTCGTCTTAAAAATAGCATCTTTGCTCACATTGTTTCGACTGAACCCGATTTAGTTTTAATTGGGTTAAACGAAATTATCCACCATCAAAATGATGAATAAACTTAAAATCGTTCTTTTCGCTTTGGCTGTAAGTTTTTCGCTTCAGCTAAATGCTCAAAATACTACCAACTCTCCCTACAGCCAATTCGGCTTGGGTGATATTAAACCTTTTCTACTACCACAGAACATCAGTATGGGTGGGCTTGCCATCGGTATTCGCAAACCGGGAGGCTACAACAATATCAATGTGGCCAATCCGGCTTCGTACAGTGCAATTAACCTGAGCAGTTTTGATATCGGTGCAACACTAGATGTTCGTAAAATGAGCAAAGCTACCCGCTCTCAAAAAACTACTAATGGCGCTTTGAGCCATTTGCTTTTTGCCGTTCCGGTAAGTTCAAAATCAGCTATGAGTTTTGGATTAATGCCATACAGCGATCTTGGATATCGCTACCGCAGCCAAATTCTGCTCGATACAATTAAGGTTGATCAAATTTATAGTGGCGAAGGTGGTCTGGCCCGTGCTCATTTGGGGTATGCATATCAGATTGGCAAGCATCTGAGTTTGGGTTTTAATTTTGCGTACATTTTCGGCGATCTCAAACTTCAGAAATCTACCGAGTTGTCTGAAGATGCCTATGCATTAAGTTCCAGAAATCAATCGGATAAAAATGTAGGTGGCTTAAACTACCAGTATGGGGTACAATACGTGGTAAACCCTGATGCTAAACGTATTCTAACTTTTGGCTACTCCGGAACAGTCTCGTCTACCTTAAAAACATCGGGTTCAGAGACCTCTTTTCGTTATGCCTACAACTCGCTCACGTTAACCGAATCGGCCCCAATTGACACTATTTTTTACAATCCCTCTGTCGAATCAAGGTTAACGCTTCCATCTTCTCATGGCATTGGTTTTTCGTTAGAAAGTCCTAATAAATGGGTTTTGGGTGCTGATTTCACCTACACCAATTGGTCAAAATTTGTTGATTCGGGTAAAAATCCAGGTTTGAAAGATAGCTACACCTTTAACGTGGGTGGCCGGTATACTCCTGATTATACGGCAGTTTCCAATTACTTTAAACTAATTGATTACGCTTTGGGTTTCAAATACGACCGCACTTACATCAACCTAGGTGGCAGAGATATTAATCAATATGCACTTTGTTTGGGCTTCGGACTTCCTTTACCTTCCAACCGTTTCAGCTTTTACAAAGTAAATCTATCTGCTGAACTTGGTAAACGCGGTACCCTATCAAGTAATCTGGTTCGTGAAAATTATATCAATTTTCGCCTCGGGTTTACCTTGAACGACAAGTGGTTTATCAAAGCTAAATACGATTAATTCGTTTAAAAATGCTTCATTCTCGATTAACTTTTCTTTGCCTGATTATTCTTGGGCTTTTAAGTTCTTGTGAGAATAGTATGGAAGAAATTGAACGGGTTTCTGCTCAAAAAAGTACCATTCCTCTTGACCGTTCGACCGGTGTGGAGATGATTTATAGCGATGGTGCAGTGGTTAAAGGAAAACTTCTTACGCCGGAGCTACTGCACTTTAAGACCCAAAATCCTTACTATGAGATGAAAAAGGGGGTCACCATTATTTTTATAGATCTCAATCAACAAGAAAGTAGCCGGGTAGTGGCCGATTATGCCATTCGTTACGAAAATCAAAAAACCATGGAATTGAGACATAACGTGGTAGTTACCACTCGTGATGGAAAAACCTTTAAATCGGAGGAGTTGATTTGGGATGAAAACTCCAGAAGATTCTACTCCAACAAAACAGTTGCCGTTTCTACCCCATCACAAACAATTTACGGTACGCGTTTTTGGGCTAATGAAGATTTTAGTTTGTATGAAATTGAACAATCAACCGGAAATTTTAACGTAGGGCAGTAGCGTTTAAGCGCATATTTTTCATCGTATTTTTTCCTAAAAATTGTATCTTGCCGCCTCTTTTAGAAAAATTAAACTAGTGTATATATGGGAATAATGGGTTTCCTGCGTCATAAAGCAGGTGTTATCATTGTCGGATTAATTGGACTTTCAATCGTTGCGTTCTTAGTTAGCGATGCTGTTCGTTTAGGTAGTCCTTTCTGGAATGCCAGTACTAATGAAGTTGGTGAAGTTGCCGGAGAAAGCATTTCGATCCAGGAATTCAACAATAAAGTAGACCAAAACGCCAATAACTTCAAGCAACAAATGGGTCAAGGTTCATTGAACGCCCAAATGATGGCTTATGTGGTAGAAAATACCTGGAACCAAACCGTTTCACAGATTTTATTGGATAAAGAAGTTAAGCGTTTAGGTCTTGAGGTGAGCAAAAACGAATTGAACGATATGATCAGCGGTAAAAACCCCGATCCTCAAGTAGTTCAAGCTTTTGGTGATCCGCAAACCGGGCAGATCAATCGTGATCAGTTGAATAATTTCCTTACTAATTTGGATAAACAGGAAGCAGGTAGCCCGCTTCGTGAGCAATGGGGTAATTTCCTGGTATCGGTTACCCAAAATCGTTTGAGTCAGAAATACTTCAATTTGGTAAAGAGCAGTATTTACGTAACCTCTTTGGAAGCTCGTCACGATTATACCGATCGTAATAAACTGGTTAATTTCAAATACGTGAATCTGGATTACAGCAGTATCCCAGATCAGCAGGCAAAACCAAGCGACGAAGATTTCGAAACCTATTACAGCAACAACAAATACCGTTTCGACAACAAACAAGAAACCCGCTCTTTTGAATATGTGGTTTTTAATGCAAGCCCATCTAAAGCAGATTCGGCTGAGGTAAGTGCTAAAATTGCCAAAATCGCTAACGATTTCAGAGTAAGTGCAAACGATTCACTTTTCGTAAGCATCAATTCAGATACCAAATCGCCAATTGCATTTGTACGTCAAGGACAATTAGATCCGGCTTTAGATAATGCAGTGTTCAGCGCAGAGCCTGGAACCTTGGTTGGTCCGGTATTTTCTAATGGTTCTTACAAATTAGCTAAGGTATTGGCTGTTAAAGTAGGTCCCGATTCAGTTTCAGCAAGCCACATTTTAATTAACCCAGCTACCGAAGGTGGTGCCGATAAAGCAAAAGCCAAAGCAGATTCTATCAAGAATTTAATCCAGAAAGGAGCCAGCTTTGCAGAATTAGCCGCTAAGTTTGGTACAGACGCTTCAAAAGATAAAGGCGGAGATTTAGGAACTTTCGGTCGTGGTGCCATGGTACCGGCATTTGAAGATGCCGTGTTCAATGGCAAAGCTGGTGATTTGAAAATTATTACTACTCAATTCGGAGTACACGTAATTAAAATCAATGCTCAAAAAGGTTCTTCTAAAGTGGTTAAGGTAGCCGTAGTAGATAAAGCCTTGGCTAGCGGTAGCAAAACCCAGCAATTGGCCTATACCCAAGCTACATCTTTCTTGAGTGGTGCAAATGACTCAGAATCATTTGATGAATTGACTAAAAAGTCAAATTATAAAAAACTAGTTGCCCAAGATATTTACCCAACCCAAGCAGACCTTGCAGGCCTGGATAATCCAAGAGAACTGATTCGTTGGGCTTATCGTGCCGATCAGGGCGATGTTTCAGATCAGGTATTTGAAATTGGAGATAAATTTGTTGTGGCTAAATTGACCGAAATAAAGGCAAAAGGGATCCTTCCTTTAGCGCAGGTTAAAAAACAAATTGAACCAATAGTTATTCGCGAAGTAAAAGCTAAGCGATTGTTAGAAAAACTGAATCAAGCTTTAGCAGGCGCTACCAGCATTGATCAGGTTGCTCAAAAATTAGGTAAAGTAGCCGTTCCTGTAGAAAACGTGGTTTTTGCTAACCCGGTTTTACCAGGACTTGGTCAGGAAAACAAATTAGTAGGAGCTATTTTCGGGTCACAACCAGGAAAAGTTTCTAAAGCTGTTCAAGGCGAAGCGGGTGTTTATGCTTTCGTAGTGAACCAATTCAGCAAACCTGCTCCATTGGTAAACACATTTAAGCAAAAACAGCAAATCGCACAAATGCTTGGTCAAAGAGGTCCAAATGCGGCATTTACTGCTTTACGCGATTTAGCGAACATTAAAGACAACAGAGTAAGATTCTTTTAAGAAGCTTATTTCTTAACTTTGTATCCGGAGGCGCCCTGCGCTTCCGGATTTTTTATTTACAGCTATGGACATTCAAGTCAATTTCAGAAATAAAGTGGCCGAAAGTGCACTCATCAGTTTTGATTTGGCTAAGCTGTATCCGGCTGAAGAACGCATAGTTTACGATATCAAGGATAATCTTTTTCAAGGATTAATTTTGAGGGAGAAGGATTTTCGTGAATTTGTGAAATCACACGATTGGTCTGCTTACACTAATAAACACGTAGCCATTACCTGCTCCGTGGATGCAATCGTTCCAACCTGGGCTTATATGTTGGTGGCCAGCAAACTGGCGCCATTCGCTAAAACCGTCGTTTTTGGTGATTTATCTGATTTAGAAAATATTCTGTTCGACAGAGCCCTGGCTGCTACAAATTGGCAAGAATTTCAGGATCAACGTGTGGTGGTAAAAGGATGCGGCGAAATCCCGGTTCCAACCTCCGCTTTTGTAAGTCTGACCCAAAAACTTACAGCGGTGGCCAAAAGCGTAATGTATGGTGAACCTTGTTCTACCGTACCTGTTTTCAAAAGAAAAGAAGTTTAAAAATCTATCATGAAAAAACTACTTGTTTTTACGTTGTTTTTCGGAATAAAATTCCTGACAGCACAGGAACTGAAAAGTATTAGTCAACCAGCTTTTCAGGTAGGCGAGGAACTTAACTATAAACTGAAATATGGCATTTTTACTGCCGCCGAAGCAAAATTAAAAATCAACGATACTGATCTTAAATTCGACGATAAATCTGTATTTCATCTGGTAGCAGAAGGACGTACTTCCGGCACCTTTGATTTCTTTCACAGGGTCAGAAATCGCTACGAATCTTACATCGATCGAAAAGAATTAACCCCTTATCTGTACACCGAAAATATTCATGAGTCCAGCTATCGCAGAAACGATAAGGCTCGTTTTTACCAAGATCAACGAAAAATTGTATCGAATAAAGGGACCTTTAAAGGCGACATCCAAACCTTTGATGTAATCTCCGCCTATTATTTTGCCAGAAGTTTAGACGTTTCAAAAATCACCAAAGGTGATAAATTCAGCATGACGTATTTTCTGAATGACGAATTGGCCCAGCTGGAAATTGAATATGTGGGTAAAGAAGTAGTTAAAACCGCTTTGGGCAAATTCAATTGCTTAAAATTTAGTCCATCTATACAGCCAGGCCGAATTTTTAGAAAAGACAGTCGTTTGTATTTATGGGTTACCGATGATGGAAACCGTATTCCGGTTAAAGCTCATGTAGAGGTTTTAGTCGGCTCCATTACCATGGAGCTAACAAATGCCAAAGGTTTGAAATTTCCGTTAACGGCAAAGAAAACTGAACCATGATTGAGGTAGGCCAAACCCTGGTTCATGAAGATATCGCCTCCCAACAATTTGTTTGCAATTTAAACCACTGCAAGGGAGCCTGTTGCATTGAAGGAGATTCTGGGGCTCCGCTACTGGATAGCGAGCTCAATATCCTTGATGAAATTTATCCTCAGGTAAAACCGTACATGACTGCCAAGGGCATTGAATCGGTAGAATACTTTGGTACTTCCGTTAAAGATTTCGAAGGCGATTACACCACACCCTGTGTAGATCAAAATAAGGAATGTGCCTATGTAACTTGGGAGAATGGAATTACCAAATGTGCCATTGAAAAAGCCTATGAAGACGGCAAAATCAATTGGAAAAAGCCCATTTCTTGTCATTTATACCCCATTCGCATTACCGCTTACCCCGAATTTGAGGTTTTACATTACGACCGTTGGCACATTTGCCACTCGGCTTGTTCACTAGGGCATGAACTGAAAGTGCCGGTATATCAGTTTCTCAAAGAGCCATTGATCAGAAAATATGGCCAGCAATGGTTTGACGACTTGCAGGAAAAAGTAAACACATCTATCTAGAAATTCTTATTTTTAACATCAACCTAGATCCATGAAAGGAATCATACTTGCCGGCGGATCCGGCACCAGATTACATCCGCTAACATTGGCAGTAAGCAAGCAGTTAATGCCTGTTTACGATAAGCCCATGATTTACTATCCGCTTTCAACGCTAATGCAGGCGGGAATTAATGAAATTCTGATTATCTCAACACCACACGATTTACCTCATTTTGAGAAATTGCTGGGTGATGGACAGCGTTTGGGTTGTAAATTTTCGTATGCCGCACAGGAAGTGCCTAACGGATTGGCACAAGCCTTTGTAATTGGCGCCGATTTTATCGGATCGGATGATGTGGCTTTGATTTTAGGTGATAATATTTTTTATGGAGATGGGATGGACCGCCTGATGCAAGAAAGTACGCAGCCAAACGGGGGAGTTGTTTTCGCTTATCCCGTTGCCGATCCTGAGCGCTATGGCGTGGTGGAGTTTGATGCGAATAATAAAGCCATCTCCATCGAAGAAAAACCCAAGCAGCCTAAATCAAATTATGCAGTTCCGGGTTTGTATTTCTACGACAATTCCGTAGTGCAAATTGCTAAAAACATACAGCCCTCTGCCCGCGGTGAATACGAAATTACTGATGTCAATAAAACCTATTTAGAACAAGGCAAATTGAAAGTTGCGGTCTTGAGCAGAGGAACAGCCTGGTTAGATACCGGAACCTTTAACTCTTTAATGCAAGCCGGTCAGTTTGTTCAGGTAATTGAAGAACGCCAAGGTTTGAAAATTGGTTGTGTGGAGGAGATTGCCTACCGCATGGGTTTTATTACCAAGGATCAGTTGAAAGAAATTGCCGAACCGCTAACCAAAAGTGGTTATGGACAATATTTATTGCGAATTATAAATCAATAAGAAGAAGAATCGATACATGAAGGTTGCATTAATTACAGGTATAACCGGTCAGGACGGGGCTTATTTAGCCGAATTTTTATTGAAGAAGGGGTATTTTGTTCATGGTATTAAAAGAAGAAGTTCGCTATTCAATACCGACCGTATTGACCACCTGTATCAAGATCCGCACGAAGAAAATTTGAATCTGAAGTTGCATTACGGTGATCTGACCGATTCTACTAACCTGATTCGCATTATACAAGAAACACAACCCGACGAAATTTACAACTTGGCAGCGATGAGCCACGTGCACGTAAGTTTCGAAACCCCGGAATATACCGCCAATGCCGATGGAATTGGTACACTCCGTATTTTGGAAGCCGTTCGCTTGCTGGGTTTGACAAAAAAGACCAAAGTATACCAAGCTTCTACTTCTGAGCTTTACGGATTGGTGCAGGCCGTACCACAAAGCGAAACCACACCCTTTTATCCACGTTCACCCTATGCAGTGGCTAAATTATATGCCTATTGGATAACTGTGAACTACCGCGAAGCGTACGACATGTACGCCTGCAACGGTATTTTGTTCAATCACGAGAGTCCGGTTCGTGGTGAAACCTTTGTAACGCGTAAAATTACCCGAGCAGCAGCTAAAATTGCACTCGGTTTGCAAAACACTTTGTATTTAGGTAATCTTTCTGCTCAACGCGATTGGGGCCATGCCAAAGATTATGTAGAAGCCATGTGGCTCATTTTGCAACAACAAAAACCCGAAGATTACGTCATTGCTACGGGTGTAACCACCACTGTGCGTGATTTTGTGAAACTGGCTTTCGAAGAATTGGGCATTGAGATTGAGTTCAGCGGCAAGGCGGAGAACGAAAAAGGAGTAATCATCAATGTGGATGAGAAACGCTGCAAAGAATTAGGTATTGATGCAGATAAATTAAAATTAGGAACTACGGTTGTTAAGGTAGATCCTAAATACTACCGCCCAACCGAAGTAGATCTTTTGTTGGGAGACCCAAGCAAAGCCAACAAACAGTTGGGCTGGAAACCGAAATACGATTTGCCAGCATTGGTACAAGATATGGTGCTTTCTGATCTACAATTGATGAAAAAAGACGAGTATCTAAAGAATGGTGGCTTTAACACCCATAACTACTTCGAGTAATTGAGATTGTTTTTAACGAAGAAATCCTGCTAACTATTCCGCTAGCGGGATTTTTTATGTATCAATGTTTATAGAAATAACTATAAATAACTACCTAAAATAAGTTATAATAAAACAAAAATAAACCGAACACATGCTAAACATGCTTATTGTGAATATCAACACACGCCAAAAGCCAGAGGCCAAGAGTCCATAAATAGGAAATGAAAAGATTGTTGAGCTGTATCTGGTTTTCTTAACTCGTTAAGAAGCCAACGTTTTGGTAGTACGTGCTACGGCAAAACTCTTAACCGCTTGTTGAATGGCAGCTGCATCGTATTGGCATTCCGCCCACAATTCAGGCTGTTCGCCGTGTTCAATAACTTGGTCTGGAATACCTAGGCGAACCAATTTGGCGGAGTAACCATGATCAGCCATGAATTCGGCCACCGCCGAACCCATACCACCTTGTAAACAGCCGTCCTCCACAGTAATGATGTTTTTAAATTTGGAGAACACCTCATGTAAAAGTACTTCGTCAAGCGGTTTCACAAAGCGCAAATCGTAGTGAGCAGGATGAATGCCTTCTGCATTCAATTCCTGGCAGGCTTTTACCGCTTCGTTACCAATGTGTCCAATGCTTAGAATGGCTACATCTTCACCATCGCAAATTTTACGACCTTTTCCTACCGGGATAGCCTTAAATGGACGCTTCCAGTCGGGCATCACTCCGTTTCCTCTTGGATAACGAATAGAGAATGGTCCCATATTTTCCTGCTGAGCAGTAAACATGAGGTTGCGTAGTTCTTCCTCATTCATTGGTGCAGAAACCACCATATTCGGAATGCAACGCATGTAAGCCAAATCGTACGCTCCATGGTGCGTTGGTCCGTCGGCACCGGCAACTCCACCTCGGTCTAAACAAAAAACTACATTCAGTTTCTGGATAGCTACATCGTGGATTACCTGATCGTAAGCACGCTGCATAAAGCTGGAGTAGATGTTACAAAACGGCACCAGACCTTGTGTAGCTAATCCGGCTGAAAACGTAACGGCATGCTGCTCGGCAATACCTACGTCGAAAGCCCGATTCGGCATGGCTTTCATCATGATGTTTAAAGAACATCCGGAAGGCATAGCCGGTGTTATTCCCATAATTTTAGGGTTTTGCTCGGCCAGTTCTACAATACTATGCCCGAAAACATCTTGGTATTTTGGTGGCTGTGGCTTATCTGAAACGGATTTCTTGATTTCGCCGGTAATTTTATCGAATAAACCCGGCGCATGCCATTTGGTTTGGTCTTGCTCGGCCAATGCGTAGCCTTTACCTTTTACAGTAACGCAATGCAATAACTTCGGACCTGGAATATTTTTGAGATCGCGAAGCACTTTAACCAGGTGTTCTACATCGTGACCATCAATTGGTCCGAAATACCTGAAATTAAGTGCTTCAAAGAAATTGCTCTTTTTAAGCAGGGTTCCTTTAATGCTTTTTTCAATCTTTTTAACCAGTTCGTGGGCATTAGGTCCAAGTGAAGACAGTTTACTCAGAACCTGAGAAACGTCATCGCGGAAGCGGTTATAGGATTTAGAAGTTGTAATATCGGTTAGGTATTCTTTCAAGGCCCCAACGTTAGGGTCGATAGACATACAGTTATCGTTCAGAATAACCAATAAGTTAGAATTTTCGATACCGGCATGATTCAATGCCTCAAAAGCCAAACCAGCGGTCATGGCGCCATCGCCAATAACAGCCACGTGTTGTTTATCGGTATTTCCCTGATACTGCGAAGCCACAGCCATTCCCAATGCTGCAGAAATGGAGGTAGAAGAGTGACCTACGCCAAAAGTGTCGTATTCACTTTCAGACCGTTTTGGGAAACCGCTGATGCCTTTATAAACACGGTTGGTATGAAATTTCTCCCGTCTCCCAGTTAAAATCTTGTGTCCGTAAGCCTGGTGACCTACATCCCAAACCAATAAATCATCGGGGGTATTGAGTACATAATGCAGGGCCACACTCAGTTCAACTACGCCCAAACTTGCACCAAAATGCCCACCATTTACCGATACAATATCGATGATGTATTGACGCAATTCGGCACAAATCTGCTCCAGCTCGCTCTCCTTGAATTTCTTCAAGTCGGCCGGGGTGATGATCTGTTCTAAAAGCTCGCCTGCTTTAATGTCCATAGCTGATGTTGTTCCCAAATAGATGTGGGGACACAAATTACGCAAATTTGTGCCGAATAATAACTACAATTTATATTTTTTGAATGTAAAACTTCTTAAATGATTTATTTTTGATGCTAACTGATGGAGCTTAGCGATCATTTCGAGATAAAATTACCCAAGTTTGAGGGCCCCTTCGACTTGTTGTTGTTCTTTATTGAACGGGACGAGTTGGATATTCACGATATCCCGATTGCTAAAATTACCGACGATTTTCTAAATTATATTCACCAGTTGAACGCACTTAATATGGAGGTGGCCAGCGAATTTATTTACGTTGCCGCAACCTTGATGCGTATCAAAGCCAAAATGCTCTTGCCGCGTCAGGAATTGGATGAGGAAGGCAACGAGATAGACCACCGGAAAGACTTGGTTCAAAAACTATTGGAATACAAGCGTTTTAAAGAGGTCTCCGAAACATTTAAAAATCTAGAGGACAGTCGTTTTTTACAGGAAAAAAGGGGACACATCGCTATCGATTTGGAACAAATTAGTGCCCAGTCTGCCAGCCCGGGTGAAGAACTAGCTTCATTTGATTTGTACAAGTTGATGATGACCTATGAACGGGTAATGGGTAAATACGATTTGCGAAGCCGAGAGGTAAAGCATACCGTTGTTCAATATCCGTACACCATCGAAAAACAAAAACAAATCATCCTTGATTTATTAGCAATTAATCAAAAGTTAGATTTTAATTACCTGCTGAAGGAGTCAGAGAATAAGGTTCAATTTGTGTATAATTTTCTGGCTTTATTGGAGATGTTGCAGCAACAGATGGTCGATATCCAGGTAGGCCTGGGCTTCAATAATTTTTGGTTGGAAGCTAAAACGAACTAAGTCTCAATTTTCTGAGATTTCGCTTCGCCGATAGGATTAAATCCGTATTTTTAAGCCACCTATATTTTTATTTCATGAAGAGAGATAAACTCATTTTTAGCCTTATTCAGGAAGAATTAGAACGTCAGGAAAACGGAATTGAACTGATTGCTTCAGAAAACTTTGTTAGCCCCCAGGTTATGGAGGCTGCAGGTTCGGTATTAACCAATAAATATGCCGAAGGTTTGCCCGGAAAACGCTATTACGGCGGATGCGAAGTGGTAGATGAAATTGAAAATATAGCTATTGACCGTGCAAAACAATTATTCAATGCAGCTTGGGCTAACGTGCAACCGCATTCCGGTGCTCAGGCCAATGCGGCAGTTTTTCTTGCATTGTTAAATCCGGGCGATAAAATATTAGGGTTTGACCTCTCTCATGGCGGACATTTGACCCACGGTTCTCCGGTTAATTTCTCCGGTAAACTGTATCAGCCTTTCTTTTATGGTGTTGATAAAGAAACAGGTTTAATTGATTATGCTCAACTTGAAAAAGTAGCGCTAAAAGAAAAACCAAAATTGATCATTTGCGGTGCTTCTGCATACTCTAGAGAGTGGAATTATGCCTTTATTCGTAAGGTTGCCGATCAAATTGGTGCCTTGGTTTTGGCTGATATTTCTCACCCATCAGGCTTAATTGCCCGTGGTTTGCTAGATGATCCACTACCGCATTGCCATGTGGTAACTACGACCACCCACAAAACTTTGCGTGGTCCACGTGGAGGGATGATCATGATGGGTAAAGACTTTGAAAATCCTTTCGGATTAAAAACCCCTAAAGGCGAAATCCGAATGATGTCTTCTTTATTAGACGGAGCCGTTTTCCCGGGAACACAAGGCGGACCGCTGGAGCACATTATCGCTGCTAAAGCGATTGCTTACGGAGAGGCTTTGAGCGAAAGCTACATGAAATACATTATTCAGGTAAAGAAAAACGCTGCGGCCATGGCAAATGCCCTGGTTGAAAGAGGTTACCAGATTATTTCTGGAGGTACCGATAACCACCTCATGCTACTCGACCTTAGAAATAAAAACATTACCGGTAAGGCTGCTGAAGCAGCTTTGGGCGAAGCGGGGATTACCGTGAATAAAAATATGGTGCCTTACGATGATAAATCACCGTTTGTAACCTCAGGTATTCGTTTAGGAACGCCAGCTATTACTACCCGTGGCCTAAAAGAAAAGCACATGGAAACAATAGTAGGTTTGATTGATGAAGTTATTCAGAAGCCCGATAATGCGGCTCATTTGCGAAAAATTCATCAAAAAGTAGCCGAGATGATGGGCAAGCATCCCTTGTATAAGGCCTAAAAATAGGAAAGAGCCGGGCGACTACAATCCCGACCCTTTCACTAAATGAAAATTAACGCAGGTCTTTATACGTAAATCACGTACACGAGGTTACATTTATTTTCATTTTTTATTCTGCATAAGCTAGGCATGCCAAGCTTATGTGTACGTTTGCCTCTTTTAAGCACAATGCACAAGCCTCGAGGGTCGAACCCGTAGTTACTACATCATCAACCAGCAGGATGTGTTTATACTTGAGCGCATCCCCATTTGTTAACACAAAAGCCTCTTGCATGTTTTCGTACCGAGCAAATCTCGATTTACGGGTTTGCGTTTCAGTATGCAGATTGCGACACAAGTTATTGACCGATACGGGGATATGCAGAGCCAGGCTCAGGCCTTCAGCAATGCAAGCACTTTGGTTGTAGCCTCTTAATTTCAACTTTTTTGGATGTAATGGCACGGGAATAATCAGGTCGGGTTTGATAAAACTCGAAGATTCAGCTAATTGTTGGCCGTACAATTCTCCCATTCGCTTGCCCAGTTCTTGTCGCTTTTTGTATTTGATTTCATGGAGCAAGCGCTGTGTTCGGCCTCCCTTTTTAAAATGCAAAAAAGCTCCCGCTTGAACGAGTTCAATCCTACCCCAAAACTGTCGGGCCAATCGGTTATCCCGATCTTGGTGAAAATTGGTGTAAGGAAGTTTGTACAAACAGGAAACGCAGATTTGATCTTCTCCTTTAATTAAGTTTCGGCTGCATGCTCCGCAAAGCTCAGGAAAAATTAATGCCAGAAAATCATACAGAAAACGAATCAGGACATTCATCCTAATTGAACGAAAGAATTTCCAAAAAATTGGATTTTACTGTTCTTTCACTGCAAGTTGGCCGCAGGCGGCATCAATATCTTTTCCGCGGCTGCGTCTGATATTGGTTACGATTCCCTGCTTTTTCAAATAATCGGCGAAAGCCTCAATTTTATCGACTTCCGCGTTTCTGAAACTCGCCATCGAAATGGGGTTGTATTCAATGATGTTGACTTTGCAGGGTACGTGTTTGCAGAACTTCGCCAACTCCTGAGCATCTTCCAGTCCATCGTTAAAATCGTTAAATACAATGTATTCGTAAGTAACCGGGTTTTTGGTTTTGGCGAAATAATACTTCAAGGCTTCGGCTAATGCCTTTAAACTGTTTTGTTCATTGATCGGCATAATTTCATTGCGCTTCTGATCGTTAGCGGCATGCAGTGAAAGTGCCAGGTTGAATTTTACGCCATCATCTCCTAATTTTTTGATCATTTTGGCAATACCGGCAGTAGATACGGTAATCCGTTTGTACGACATGTTCAAGCCATCTTCGGCAGTAATTCGTTCTATCGATTTCAGTACATTGGCGTAATTGAGCAGCGGTTCGCCCATGCCCATATACACAATGTTGGTAAGCGGCAAGTTGTAATTTTCTTCCGCTTGTTTGGAAATCAGGACTACTTGATCAAAAATTTCATCGGCGTTGAGGTTGCGTTTGCGTTCCATATAGCCGGTGGCACAAAATTTACAGGTCAGGCTGCAGCCCACTTGTGAACTCACACAGGCAGTCATTCTTTCAGGAGTAGGAATCAAAACTCCTTCAATAATGTGGTTATCGTGTAAACGGAAAGTGTTTTTGATCGTTTTATCGGCACTGAACTGCGACTGGTGTATACGTACATAATTAATGACGAATTGTTCTTTGAGTTTCTCCCGCAAAGATTTGGAGAGGTTACTCATCTCGTCAAAATTAGTACACGCTTTTTCCCATAGCCATTCGTAGACTTGTTTAGCTCGAAATGCGGGCTCACCCATGGCCTGAAAATGTACTTTCAGCGCATCTAGAGATAGGTTTCGAATATCGATGAGGGTATTTTGTGACATGCGTTTGCAAACTTACCGATTTTTAAAAAATTAACTCTTTAAAATAATTTTTGTAGCTAGAACGAAACAATTTTATACTATTTTTGCTTGTAGTTATTCAACCACACCTCAATCACCAATTGGCTGCGACCCCATGTATGAATGATGTGATAGACTTTAGAAAATGCCAAAGTATTTCACCGCAGATTATGTCTTGCCAGTTAGTAGTAAACCTATTCCCAACGGCGTTGTAGCTCTCAGCGACGCAGGTGAAGTTATCGGAATTTATTCCAAAGACAGTGAAGAGCTTTCCGGAAAAGCTATTGAGCAGCATAGAGGAATCCTGGTGCCGGGTTTTATCAATACCCATACTCACCTAGAATTAGCCCATTTACGAGACCAGGTTCCACAACACGAAGGTTTGATTGAATTCGTAAAACGTGTTATTGGTTTGCGTCAATTTGACGATGCCGAAATTGCCGATGCCATGAAAGCCGCTGATCAGGAAATGTATGACAATGGTATTGTTGCGGTGGGGGATATTTCCAATCGGATTGATTCTAAAAAAGTAAAACAGCAAAGCAAGCTCTATTACCATACTTTTATCGAATTAATTGGCATTAATCCCGCAAAGGCAAAAGAAATTTTTCAAAAAGGCCTACAACTAAAAGAGGATTTTGCCCCGCTGTCCAATTCCTTGAGTCCGCATGCCCCGTATTCAGTAAGTAAAGAATTGATGAGGGAGATTGATGCCTATTGTAAAAAGCATGAGAATTTAATCAGTATACATAACCAAGAAACTGAGGAGGAGAACAAGTTTTATCGTTATCGAACCGGAAATTTTTTGGATTTATACGAATTTTTAAAGCAGGACATCAGCTTTTTTAAGCCTCAGGCACGAAATTCTTTGCAAACCTTTACGCCTACTTTCCCGGAAAACCAGCGAATATTGCTGGTGCACAATACCTATACAAGCATTAAAGACATTTATTTTGTGAAACGCTTTAACCGCGATGTGTACTGGTGTTTCTGCCCAAAAGCAAACTTGTACATTGAAAATCGACTTCCGAAAGTAGATCTCTTTCTGCAGCAGGAGCTCACCATCACCTTAGGCACAGATAGCTATGCATCAAACGATAAGCTCTGTATTCTTTCTGAATTAAAGACCTTACACCAACACTTTCCACACCTGCAATTAACCGAAACTATCCGCTGGGCAACACTAAACGGGGCACGCTTTTTAGGAATCGACAAAACTTTTGGTTCTCTGGAAAAAGGCAAGAAACCGGGTCTAAACTTAATTACCTATACCGATCAACTTAACCTGAGTGCAGAATCTGGTTTGAAGCGGATAATTTAATTGTCCAAATGTTTGTGCTTTTGCAGCCAAAGCTTCAATTTAGCTAGATGAATCCGATTCAACGGCTATTTAAAATACAATACCCCATAATTCAGGCCGGCATGGTTTGGTGTAGTGGCTGGGAATTGGCATCGGCTGTTTCTAATGCTGGTGGTTTAGGTATTATTGGTGCTGGATCCATGTATCCCGGTGTTTTGCGTGAACAAATTCGCAAGTGTAAGCAGGCTACCAAACATCCGTTTGGGGTGAATATTCCCTTGCTGTATCCAGACATACAGGATTTAATGAACATTGTGGTTGAAGAGGGGGTTAAAATCGTTTTTACTTCTGCGGGTAATCCGGCTACCTGGACACCCTTTTTGAAAGAAAAAGGCATCACGGTAGTGCATGTAATTGCCAATACCAAATTTGCACTTAAGGCTGTAGAGAGTGGAGTAGATGCCATTGTGGCTGAAGGCTTTGAAGCTGGTGGGCACAATGGACGTGAAGAAACTACGACGCTATGTCTGATTCCGATGATTCGAGAAGCCGTTCAAGTTCCCTTGATTGCTGCCGGAGGGATTGCCTCGGGTAAGGCGATGCTTGCTGCGTTTGCTTTAGGAGCAGATGGCGTTCAAATTGGTTCTCGTTTCGCCGTAGCTGAAGAATCTTCGGCACACGAAAACTTTAAAAACGCCATAATTCAGGCACACGAGGGAGATACCAAGCTGAGTCTGAAATCGCTTACACCGGTACGTTTGTTAAGAAATGATTTTGCCTTAAAAGTGGCTGAAGCCGAGCAAAAAGGAGCTAGCAAAGAAGCGTTAGCCGAATTGTTGGGTCGATCAAGAGCCAAAAAAGGCATGTTCGAGGGTGATCTAGTTGAGGGCGAATTAGAGATAGGTCAGGTTTCGGCCATGTTAGAAAAAGTACAGCCTGCTGCCGAAATTTTGCAAGAAATCTGGACTGAATTTCTAGCTGAAAAACAACGTATTGCGGGTTTAAGCTTCTAATTGGGATGAAACATTTACAAATTACAATTAGCGGTGAAGTGCAAGGTGTTTTCTTTAGAGCAAGTACCAAAGCTGTGGCCGACGCACTTGGGGTGAAAGGGGTGGTCATGAATCAGCAGGATGGCACGGTTTACATACAGGCCGAAGGCGATGAATTTTCTCTCGAAGAGTTTTTGGATTTTTGCCGCATAGGGCCAGAGAAGGCGGTAGTAGAAAAAGTTGTGGTTCAGGATGGCGAACTCAAAAACTATCGTAATTTTGAAATAGTTAAAAAGATTACCCGAACCTAGACACCTTGTCGACAGCTAAGAAATTTGCCGGCCAAACGGCCATTTACGGAATAAGCACCGTGGTTTCCCGGGTGCTCAATTTCTTTCTTACCCCAGTATATGTTAGGGTTTATCCAGCGAAAGCCTACGGAATTTTTACCACCATGTACAGTTGGGCATCTATGCTCAATGCCATACTCTCGTTTGGGATGGAGACCACCTTTTTTCGGTATCTCCAGAAATACGAAAAAAATAAAGATCAGGTTTACCAAAACACGTTCTTCAGCATCGCTACACTTGCCGGAATTTTTGGTCTGTTTGCTTTTTTGTTTGTCGACGATATTTCTGCCTGGATGCAGCGAGGATCAACATTAATCAACCCTGATTACGGCTCGTATGTTAAATATTTCATTTTCATTCTCGTATTGGATGCTTTGGCGGTTATTCCATTTGCCAAGGTAAGAGCCGATGGCCGGCCGCTGCGTTACGGATTCCTGAAGTTTATCAATGTATTGGTCTTCATTAGCCTCAACTTGTTTTTCATTTTTGGCATCCCACTAATTCTAAAAGAGCAGCTATTGGGTGCCGACTTTTTTTCTAGTTGGTTTAGGCCGGGTTGGGTAGGATACGTATTTATCTCCAATTTGATAGCCAGTGCACTTACACTGGTATTGCTGATTCCGGAGCTCAGTCAACTCAAACTGCGCTTTGACGTTAAAATGATTCGTGAAATGTTAAGCTATAGCTGGCCAATATTGGTAGCCAACATTTCTTTCATCATCAATGAAAATATTGATAAGGTGATGTTAGGACGACTTTTGCCTGCCGAAATTAGTCAGCAAGAAGTAGGTATTTATGGGGCAGCTTGTAAATTGGCAATTTTCCTAAGCATCTTTATTCAAGCTTTCCGATTAGGGGCCGAACCTTTTTTCTTCAGTCATGCCAAACATGAACATGCCCCCAAAACCTATGCCCGTATCATGACTTATTTTGTGATTACGGTATGTGCCATCTGTTTGGGTTTGGTAGCCAATCTGGAGATCTTAAAATATTTTATCAGAGGTAACGCCGAGCAACAAGAATTGTACTGGTCGGGTTTGCAAATTGTGCCGGTTCTGTTGTTTGCCTACATCAGTTTAGGCATTTACATGAACTTGTCCATCTGGTATAAACTATCTGACCAGACCCGTTATGGATTGTATATTTCTGGAGTTGGTGCTGTGTTGACTATTGCCCTTAACATTTGGCTCATTCCACAATACAGCTATGTGGCCTCCGCCTGGATTACCTTAATTGCTTACGTAACCATGATGTTACTTTCCTACATTTTGGGCCAAAAAAATTACCCGATACCGTATCAATTGGGTAAAAACCTCGGTTATATTTTCTTAACAGCAGTATTGGTATGGCTTTCGTTTAAACTTTTTAACAAAAACCTGATCGTAGGAAACGTTTTATTTCTTCTCTTTGTATGCACTGTTGCGCTAGCCGAGCGGAAAGAATTAAAAGCATTATTCAAAAAGAGCTAATGAAGGTTAAAATTATCAATCGGAGTACGAATAGTTTACCTGCCTATGAAACGGAAGCTTCTGCCGGTATGGATTTAAAAGCTTTTTTGGACGAACCGATGGTGTTGAAACCGATGGAGCGTCTTTTAATACCTACCGGGATTTTTATCGAATTACCTAAAGGGTATGAAGCTCAAATTCGTCCGAGAAGTGGATTGGCATTAAAGCACGGCGTTACCGTGTTAAATTCACCCGGTACCATTGATGCCGATTACCGAGGAGAAGTTAAAATTCTACTCATTAATTTCTCCACGACAGATTTTCCCATTCAAAATGGCGACCGCATTGCACAGATGATTGTAGCTAAGCATGAAACCGTAAACTGGGAGCCGGTAGAGGTGTTGAACGATACGCTTAGAGGCTCTGGAGGCTACGGACATACGGGCCTGTCGTCTAATTAAAATACACTGGAACAATGAATACACACAAATCGGTCATATACTGTTTCTTGTTGTTTGCAATTACGCTAAGTGCTTGTAAATCGAGGAAGAGCATGGTTCCAAAAGTTGATATCAGTGCTTTACAAAAAAGCAATGCCGAAAAACTGAATTCCATTCAGCAGGCGCAAGTTAATTTTAACAGTTTAGCTATTAAGGCTAAAGCAAATTTGAGTTTGGATGGAAACGAGAATGAGGTAACCATTAATTTTAGGATGTTGAGAGATCAGAAAATATGGATCTCGGTTACTGCAGTTGCAGGTTTGGAAGTTGCAAGGGCCGTAATTACTCCGGATAGTATTTTAATCTTGAATCGTTTGGAAAGCATTTACCTCAAAAAGCCATTCAATTATATTCATTCTTTCACCAATCCGCAGATCAATTTCAAAACCGTACAGGCCATTTTGGTAGGCAATGTAATTGAAGAGGCCTATGCGCAAGCCTATCAATTCGACCTTACCGATGGCTCCTTATTTTTAGATGGCACCAATGGAACTTTAACTTACAATTTGGCTTTCAATACACTTTTTAAATTGACTGATTTAGCCATTACCGACACGAATGCTTCACAATCACTCAAGGTTAATTATGCTGATTTTTCTATGGAATCGGATCTCATGCTTGCACATCATCTGAATTTCAAGTCAGTTGCTGGAGCCAAATCGATTAGTGCCGATATCAAGTATACCAAGATTGAAAAAGACTTGGCGCTCGATTTTCCGTTTAGCGTTCCGAAAAGATTTTCAGTAAAAAATTAATTTTAGATAGATTTGCGCCATGAGATGGGTTAAGTATCTGTTCTTTCTATTTTTTTTAACCCTTGGCCTGAATGCCTTTGGCCAAAGTAGTGCAGAGCTAAAACGACGTAGAGAGGCACTTACCCGCGAAATTGAAGAGCTTAACCGAACGCTTAATAAAACTTCTTCCAGTAAAAAGCTTTCGCTCACACAAATTAAAGCGCTAAATGCCAAAATTAGACTACGTGAGCAGAAAATCAATACGATTAACTCTGAAATCCGATTATTAGACGATCAAATTACCGAAAACACCAATACGGTAAGGTCATTGCAATCGCAACTCAATCAGTTGAAAAAGGAATATGCCGAAATGGTAAGGTTTGCTCAGAGAAATCAAAATGCGTACAGCAAACTCATGTTCATTTTTGCGGCCGATAATTTCAACCAGGCCTACAAACGACTGAAATATTTACAGCAGTTTACTGAATATCGTCAGAAACAAGCCCGCTATATTCAGGGTACGCAAAGAGATTTGAATGTAAAAATTGTCCAGCTGGATCAAAATAAGAAGGAAAAAACATACCTCTTAAAAGATCAGCAGAAAGAAAAACAAACCCTAGGTAAAGAAAAGAGCAAGCAAACGCAGGTGCTTAGCGGATTAAATAAACAGGAAAAACAACTTAAACAAGAGCTAAGTAGAAAACAACGAGAGTCTGCTCAACTGAACCGTGCCCTACAAGCAGCCATTGCCCGAGAGATTGAGGCGGAGCGTAAAAAAGCAGAAGCCGCTGCCGATAAACAGGAAGCTAAAACCGGGGTTGCAGCCAAACCCGTTGCTAAGGGATCAAGAGTTTTATCCGCCACGCCCGAATCTGCTAAATTATCTTCAGATTTTCTGGGTAACCGCGGTAGATTACCTTGGCCAGTAGCCAATGGAAATATTGCCGAAGGTTTCGGAACCCATAATTATGGGGAGAATGTTATTGTTGAGAACAAAGGTGTTGATATTGCCACCGCACCAGGCTCTACGGTAAGAGCGGTATTTGCCGGTGAAGTCAGGAAAGTATTTAATCAGGCTGGTAGGTATGTTGTACTTATTCGTCATGGAGAGTACTTTACTGCCTATTCCAATTTAAGATCGGTAAATGTTTCTGAGGGCCAGAAAGTGAGTGTGAAACAGGCCATTGGTACAGTTGCTACAGATCCGACAGACGATAGCACTAAGGTTCACTTTGAACTTTGGAAAGGTGCTGTTGCTCAGAACCCCGCAGGTTGGCTGGCAAATTAATTTGAACCTTTCCCTGTAAAATCTCGTATATTTGTACAGCAATAAATAGCTAATGCAAATGAATCCGCTTTTGTTTTTGAACATTGGAACACCAGAATTGATGTTTATTCTGCTGATTGCATTACTCTTGTTCGGTGGAAATAAATTACCCGAATTGGCTCGTGGTTTGGGTAAAGGTATTCGTGAATTTAAGGATGCCTCTGAAAATGTTAAACGAGAAATACATCGTAATATCAATGAAGTGCAACAAGGTGTAGAAGAATCTGTTCAAAACCCTGTTAATGATGCATCTATTGATAAAAAAGATCATAAATTAAATTAGAAAACTATGTTAAATACTTTGTTATTGGCCGCAATAGGTACCCCTGAGTTAATAGGAATTTTACTGGTTGTTTTATTGTTGTTTGGCGGCAGAAAAATTCCTGAACTGATGAGAGGTTTAGGTAAAGGCGTTAAAGAATTCAAAGACGCTAAAGACGGTAAAGCCGAAGAAGATCAAGCTAAGTAATCTTTTTCTGTTTTCTATTCCCAAAATTGTTTATCGTATCATTAGTAGATGATGAAGAAACTCATCGTGCTTTTGCTTTTGTTCACGTTCTCCAAGGAGATACTGGCTAGCTCTTTGCCAAATTCTTCCGGGTACGTAAAGAATCAGCACCTGATTTTTTCACCCCTACAGAAAACATCCGCTTTTCGAACCGATACCATCAAAAAAGAAATCCCAACCATATTTAACCAACCTGTTAAAACATATATTGATGCTATCGGAAAGCGCAAAGAGCAGGTGGGTAAAATGCTTGGCTTATCCAATTATTACTTCCCGGTTTACGAAAAAGTACTCAAAGAGTATGGCTTGCCCGAAGAACTTAAATTTCTCTCTGTGATTGAATCGGCATTAAATCCGCATGCCGTATCTCGAGTTGGTGCCACAGGTCCATGGCAGTTTATGGCTCCTACAGCCAAATCTTACGGACTAAAAATTAATCAAGAGGTCGACGAACGTAAAGATCCGGTTCAGGCCAGTAAGGCAGCTGCAGCTTACCTAAAAGACGCATTTAATCAGTTTGGCGATTGGCTTCTAGCAATAGCATCCTACAATTGTGGCATGGGGGCAGTTTCAAGAGCAATTATCAAAGCAGGAGGGAAAGCAGATTTCTGGGAAATTAGTAGATACCTCCCGGCCGAAACCCGTAACTACGTGCCTAAGTTCTTAGCTACGGCTTACATCATGAGCAATTACCGCGAGTTTGGGATTAATCCCTTAGCCCCGGCTTTCAACACCATGACCGATGTGGTTGATGTAATTAAACCGGTATCCTTGGCCGCTGTGGCAAAAGCTACAGGAATAGATTTGCAGCAGCTCATTCTATTGAATCCGGCCTATAAAAAGTTAATCATCAACGGTTCTAAAGATTCACCAAAGCCGCTGGTTATTCCTACCAATAATAATCCAGATTATTTTGCACTCTATCAGGTGTTAAATGGTGGTCCTGCAAATCAGAATAAGATTGAACCCAAAACACAAACTACTGCAACAAATACACTTTACCATACCGTAAAAAAAGGCGAAAATTTAAGCACAATTGCCAAAAAATTTCCTGGTGTTACTGTAAATCAGCTGAAAGTTTGGAACGGATTGAAAAGCAGCAGCCTGAGCGTAGGCATGCGCTTAAAAATCCACAAATCCTGATTTAGAATGCAATTAACTAAATCGGTTTCCGTAAAAAGAATAGTAATTTTGAATCCATTCTCCAATTATATCCTACATGAGTAAAACTAACCGAAAACAAGACGCATTGGATTACCACGCATTAGGTCGTCCTGGTAAGATTGAAGTTGTTTCTACAAAACCAACCAATTCACAGCGAGACCTCACTTTGGCCTATTCGCCTGGTGTTGCGGAGCCTTGTCTAAAAATTGCAGAAAATAAAGAAGATGTATACAAATATACCGCCAAAGGAAACTTGGTAGCGGTAATTAGTAACGGTACGGCAGTTTTAGGTTTAGGCGATATTGGTCCGGAAGCTGGTAAGCCAGTAATGGAAGGAAAGGGAATTTTATTCAAGATTTTTGCGGATATCGATGTATTCGATTTGGAGTTGGATACCAAAAATGTAGACGATTTTGTAAAGATTGTAAAAGCACTCGAGCCTACATTCGGTGGGGTGAATTTAGAAGATATCAAAGCTCCAGAATGTTTCGAGATTGAACGTAGGCTGAAAGAGGAATTGCAAATCCCAATCATGCACGACGACCAACACGGGACTGCAATTATTTCATCTGCAGCTTTGCTCAATGCCTGCGAAATACAGAAGAAAAAGATTGATAAAGTGAAGATTGTGGTAAACGGAGCTGGTGCCGCTGCTATTTCTTGTTCTCGTTTATACATGAGTGTTGGGGCGAAGAAAGAAAATATTGTGATGATCGACAGAACCGGCGTAATTAATCAGAGCAGAGAAAATCTGGATCCGACTAAAGCCGAGTTTGCCACAAGTCGCAAAATAAATACACTTGAAGAAGCCATTAAAGATGCAGATGTGTTTATTGGTTTGTCTTCAGCAGATGTACTATCACCAGCTATGCTGAAGACGATGGCCAAGAACCCCATCGTGTTTGCCATGGCCAACCCCGATCCAGAAATTGATTACAACCTGGCTATCAAAACGCGTAAAGATGTATTGATGGCAACGGGCCGTTCAGACTTCCCGAACCAGGTAAATAACGTATTGGGGTTCCCTTACATTTTCAGAGGGGCTTTAGACGTGCGTGCAACAACCATTAACGAAGCCATGAAAATTGCTGCAGTTAAGGCTATTGCCGAATTAGCTAAAAAGCCGGTTCCTGAAGCAGTTAACCTGGCTTACAATACCAAAAACCTAAAATTTGGTAAAGATTACATCATTCCGAAGCCATTGGATTTTCGATTAATTACTGCGGTTTCTCCTGCGGTTGCCAAAGCGGCTATGGACTCCGGTGTTGCACGTTATCCAATTACCGACTGGGATGCCTACAAGGAAGAATTGAAATTGCGTTTAGGTATGGATGACGCATTGATGCGTGCCATTACCAACAAAGCAAAACTGGATCCGAAGAAAGTGGTATTTGCCGAAGCAGATAACTATAAAATTCTGAAAGCTGCTCAAATTGTAAAAGATGACGGTATTGCAACGCCAATACTATTGGGTAACCGCGAACGTATTCAGGAAATTATAGCTGAGAATGAATTGGATCTTGGAGAAGTAACCATCTTAGACCCGTTAGAAGAAAAAGAAAAAACGAATCAATACGCAGAATACCTTTTCCAAAAACGCCAACGCAGAGGTGTTACCTTGTACGAGGCCAAAAAACTCATGCGTGACCGTAATTATTTCGGAGCTTGCATGGTGCAGTTTGGCGAAGCCGATGCTTTGATATCAGGTTTAACTAAAAATTACGTGCAAACCATTCGTCCAGCGCTACAACTCATCGGTACAGAACCCGGAGTAAACAAAGTGGCAGGTATGTACATGATGTTAACCAGCAAGGGCCCAGTTTTCTTTGGAGATACTACTGTAAACGTAAATCCAAGTGTGGAAGAGTTGGTAGATATTACCGTATTAATTGATCGATCTGTAAAGAAATTCAATATTCAGCCACGTATCGCCATGTTGTCTTACTCTAATTTTGGTTCAAACGAAGGGCCAATTCCCGAGAAGACCCGACAAGCGGTTCAAATTCTGCATGAAAAATATCCGGATATCGTTGTAGATGGAGAAATGCAGGCCAATTTTGCCATGAATCCGGCATTATTGAAAGATAATTTCTCATTTAGCACTTTAAATGGTCAGCCTGCCAATACACTTGTTTTCCCTACGTTAGAATCGGGTAATATCGCCTACAAGCTCATACAGGAATTGGGTGATGCTGAAGCAATTGGTCCGATTTTATTGGGATTAAATAAGCCAGTACACATTTTGCAGTTGGGAAGCTCGGTAAGAGAGATTGTGAATATGATTACCATTGCGGTTGTAGATGCTCAGTCTAAGGCAGAAGGTAGTGTTGTAAAAAAACTGAGAAATAGTATCTTTAGTAGAGTTCGTAAATCTGCTAAATAATTATGTACGCATACATTGATGGTAAACTAGCATTTAAGTGCCCAACTTATGTGGTTCTTGAAGCCGGCGGTATTGGCTACCAAATACACATTTCTCTACATACCTACGCTCAGTTGCCTAATCAAGAGCGATGCAAACTGTATACCTGGCTTCACGTTAAGGAAGATGCACACACCTTGTATGGTTTTGCCGAGGAGGGCGAGCGACGTTTATTCCTGCATCTGATCTCAGTTTCCGGTATTGGACCGAATACCGGACGAATGATTTTATCATCCATTACACCTCAGGAGATTCAGACAGCCATCATCAAAGGTGACGTTCCATTAATCCAACGTATAAAGGGTATTGGTCCTAAATCTGCTCAACGCTTGATTTTAGAATTGCAGGACAAATTGAAGAAAGAGGGTCCAGATTCATTAATTACTGTTCCTGAAATGCACACAGTTCGTGATGAAGCTTTGGCAGCGTTAACCATGCTCGGCTTTGCGAAAAATGCTGCAGAAAAGGCCCTTGATAACGCAATAAATGCCGAAAATGGCAGTTTAAGTGTAGAGGCTTTAATTAAAATTGCTTTAAAAAGCTTATAATTACTTAATCTATCCCTTAGTAATCTTGTTGAAAAAGTTATCAGGCGCTTTCTTTTTTTACCTCATTTTTTTCTCTGCATTGGGCATTCAGTCGGTGTTTGCGCAACAGAATGCAGAAACAAAGGATAGTTTAAAGCTCATTTACCCGCTTGTAGATTCTAAGATCTTAAGTCTGAGGAAACCGAGTGGCGTTTCATTGCCCAATCCGGCCAATTTGAAACGTACAGTCGAGTTTGATCCACTCAATCGGAAATACATCATTCAAGATAAAATAGGTAACCAGTTCTATCGTAGTCCTCAATACCTTTCAATATCTGAATACCAGCGTCTAGAAAGCCAACAAATTAAAAAATCCTACTGGCGTGAATTATCCAATGCTCCGCTTGAAGAAGCCCGTCAGCCCGGCTTTGTCCCTGCGGTAAAGATCAACAGTAAATCGTTCGATCGTTTGTTTGGAGGCTCAACCATCGAAATTCGTCCACAAGGATCTGCCGAACTGACTTTTGCCGGACGAATCAATCGAAACGAAAATCCGCTATTCAACGAGCGTCAACGGGTGCAAGGTAATTTCGACTTCAATCAGCGTATTCAAATGAACTTGGTCGGGCAGGTGGGGTCTAAATTGAAAATCAGTACCAACTACAATACCGAAGCACAATTCGACTTTGAAAACCAGGTCAAATTAGACTATACCGGTAAAGACGATGAGATTATTAAAAAAATTGAAGCGGGTAACGTATCGCTACCGCTCAGCTCTTCGCTAATTACCGGGAGTCAGGCTTTATTTGGTCTAAAAACTCAATTGCAGTTTGGGAAACTGAACGTAACCAGTGTTTTTTCTCAGCAAAAATCGCAATCTAAAGAAATCACCATTACTAACGGTTCACAGCAAAACGAATTCAGAATTTCTGCCGACAGTTACGAAACCAATAAGCACTTTTTCTTAGCTCAGTATTTCCGCAATAACTATAACCTTGCACTATCCAGCATCCCAATCCTCAAAACGAATGTCAATATAACGAAGATTGAAGTTTGGATAACCAACCGCTCCAATAATACAACCGATTCTCGAGACGTGCTTGGTTTTATGGATTTGGGAGAGAATGCGCCTTATAACCCGATGTTTCAAGGCGGTATGAGTACTTTTCCGGCTGCGTTTAACGGCCCTGGGTTCCCACAGAAGTCGAATAACCTCTTAGATATACTTCCTGCCGGTGCCCGATTAACCAATTCTAACGATATCAACCAGTTTTTTTTGGCAAACGGAGCTTCAGATAATTTTGTAAAGCTCACCTATGCCCGCAAACTCACCGAAAAAGAATTCACCCTGAACCCGCAATTGGGGTACATTTCCTTAAATAGCGCCTTAAATGCCGATGAAGTTCTGGCTGTTGCCTATCGGTATACGGTTAACGGAGTGGAGTATCAGGTAGGGGAATTTTCAACAGACCGCCCGGTAAATAATCAAACTCCCGAAATGTTGTTTGTGAAATTGTTAAAAAACGAAACTCTTAAAACCAATCTGCCAATTTGGGATTTGATGATGAAAAACATCTATTCGATTGGTGCTTATCAGGTGGGTAGAAATGATTTCAGATTGAATGTATTTCGGGTAGATGAAGCTACAGGTGTTGAGAAACCCCAAATGACCGAAGGGCAGAACACCAACGGTAAACTCTGGTTGCAGATCGCTAAGGTCGATCAACTAAACCAGCAGAATGACCGTAAACCAGATGGCTTTTTCGACTTTTTGGAAGGTTTGACTATTGATCCCTTGAACGGTAGAATCACCTTCCCGGTTATTGAACCTTTTGGTAAAGATTTAGAAGCACAATTTAATGCTCAATCTGAGCAGGCGCTGATTAAAAAGTACGTTTTTAATCCTTTATACAGAACCACCAAACCCGAGGCACAGCAATTGTATCCGGAATTGAATCGGTATTTCATAAAAGGAACTTATCAGTCACAAGTCAGTTCAGAATTTCAGCTTAACGCCATCAATATTCCTGAAGGCTCTGTACAGGTAATTGCCGGTACCCAGCCTTTGCAAGAAGGTGCAGATTTTACCATCGACTATAACATTGGGCGGGTGCGCATACTCAACCAAGCGCTGTTGAACTCCGGTCAACCCATTCGGATCAAGCTGGAAAACAACGAATTGTTTGGTATCCAGCAACGTTCCCTATTCGGAACGCGTTTCGATTATCGGGCAAATCCAAATTTGAATTTAGGAGCAACCCTTTTAAACCTTACCGAACGTCCGCTTACGCAGAAGGTAAATATTGGCGAAGAGCCAATTTCGAACACCATTTGGGGACTAGATCTGAATTACAATTCAGATTCTCGTTGGTTAACCCGAATGGTAGATAAATTGCCATTAATCAATACCAAAGAAAAATCCAGTATTACCTTCAGTGGCGAGTTTGCCAATTTTGTTCCCGGCCATCCCCGGGCACTCAATTTTGCCGGTAGTAAAAACGGTTCCAGTTACCTCGATGACTTTGAAGCCAGCCGCTCGGTAATCGATTTAAAGAGTGCCATTACGTGGCAAATTTCGGCTACCCCAAGACTTTTTGCCATCGATTATACCAGTCCTGGATTGGATTATGGTTATAACAGAGCCCGTTTAGCATGGTACAATATTGATCCGATTTTTTACAATCGTTTTGCCGGAGCCACACCTTCTGATGTAAAATTGAGTACGGATGAATTGTCGAATCATTACTCCAGAGAAATATTGGAGCGAGAGGTTTTCCCTTTCAAAGATTCACCAACAGGCCAGCCTTTGTTTTTGAATACGCTCAATATGGCCTATTACCCATCCATACGCGGGCCATACAATTTCACAACTACCGATATTGATAACCAAGGCAACTTATTGAAACCGAAAGAGAGATGGGGAGGGATGTTCCGAAAAATTGAGAGTAACGACTTCGAATCTTTAAATATTGAATTCATTGAATTGTGGGTTATGGATCCATTCATTTACAAGCCCAATTCTCAGGATAAGGGATTCTTGTATTTTGATTTAGGAAACCTTTCTGAAGATATCCTGAAAGATGGTAAAAAGTCATTAGAGAATGGCTTGCCTACGGATGGTAATCCGGATAAAGTGGATACCAATACCCCATGGGGAAAGGTTCCAAAATTACAGCCTGTTATTCAAGCTTTTGATAATAATCCGGATGCCAGAAAACTACAAGATGTGGGCTTAGACGGATTAAATGATGCCGAAGAGCAACAGAAATACAATTCCTTTTTAAGCAATATAGCACCCAAAGTAAGTCCGCAAGTGCTTACCACGCTCACCAAAGACCCTTCATCAGATAATTTCCAATATTTCCGGGGCAATCAGTACAGCATCAACGACGGTATCTTGAAGCGTTACCAGTGGTACAACGGTACCGAGGGTAACTCGAAAACGCCGGCACAATCTTTGGCAGAAACAGGATTAGAAAATACCGCTTCAACCGCACTCCCCGACGGTGAAGACGTGAATCGTGATAACAATACTTCGCAATCGGATGATTATTACGAATATCAGGTTCCAATCAGTGTAACCGACTTGAGTTTGGGTGGGAAATACGTGACTGATGAAGTTAAATCGACGGTGAAGTTGGCTAATGGGAATCAAGAAACGGTTCGCTGGATCCAATTGCGCATTCCCTTGTCAGATCCGGATAGAAAGGCCTTTGGAAACATTCAAGATCTACGCTCGGTACGTTTTATTCGTGCTTTTATGACCGGTTTCGCCGAACCAGTTGTGCTTCGCTTAGCTAAATTCCAATTGGTGCGTGGCGAATGGCGTCGGTTTAACCCAGGCAATGAAGCGGGTAAGGTTATAGCTGAACCTTTGGGTAATCAGATGCCTGATCAATCTATACTTGAAGTGAATACGGTAAACATTGAGGAGAATGGTAAACGTAGCCCTATTCCTTATGTTATGCCTCCAGGAATTGCCAGGGAGTTAGATTTTAGTGGATTTAATGCCAATACCCGTCAGAATGAACAGTCACTTTCTGTAAAAGTGAAAAACCTGAAAGACGGATACGGTCGGGCCGCATTTAAAACCACATTTAACGATTTCCGCTCGTACCGCCGTTTGGAAATGTTTATTCATGCGGAGAATAACGGTACACTCAATCCGCTAAATGATAAAGATATTGCGGCATTTATCCGTATTGGAAGCGACAATCAGGAGAATTATTACGAATACGAAATCCCGCTTAAAATTACTTCACCCAATACTTCCGACCCGGCCTTAATCTGGCCCGATCAAAATAAGCTGGATGTAAGCATTAGCCAATTGCAACAGGTAAAAGTAATGCGGGGTTTAAATTGGCAGCCGAATGTTCCGTATACCTATACTGTTCCAGGCACTCAAAATAAAATTACGGTTGTGGGTAACCCCGACCTAAGTAAAGTTAGGGTATTGATGTTGGGAGTTAGAAATCCGCTCAAAAACCAAAATGCTCTTGATGATGGCTTAGACAAATCTGCAGAAGTGTGGTTTAACGAGTTGCGGTTAACTGATTTTGATCAACGTGGTGGCTGGGCTGCTACAGCAAGAATGAATGCAAAGCTGGCCGATTTTGCCGATGTAAATGTATCGGGAAGCAGGAGCACAAACGGCTTTGGTTCGCTTGACCGCCGGGTAAGTGAGCGGAACAGGGCTGAAAATACCATGTTCGATATTTCTTCCAGTATTGAAGCAGGCAAGTTGTTGCCTGAGCGCTCAGGGGTTAAAATCCCGATGTTTGTGAGCGTTTCTCAGCAAATTAGTACACCCATGTTTGACCCACGTTCGCCGGATGTGGAGTTGAAAACCGCTTTAGATGTTTCTTCAAAGACTGAACAAAAAAATATTTTAAATGTAGTACAAGACTATACTACCCGGAAAAGTATCAATTTTACCAATGTTCGTAAGGAAAGAACAGATCCGGAGAGCAAGAGTCATTTGTGGGATTTGGAAAACTGGAGTGCTACGTATGCTTATACCGAATACAATCATCGCGATTTTATCAATCAAAGTGCGATCCAGAAAACGTATAAAGCAGCTTTAGCTTATAATTTTTCTCAACAGGCTAAAAACTACACCCCTTTTGCCAAAATCATTAAGAAAAATACGCTGGCAGTATTGAAAGACTTTAATTTCAGTTTGCTGCCTTCGGTATTGAATTTCCGTATTGATGTAGATCGCCTGTATTCTGAAAACACCCTTCGCAACAACGATCCCTTGAATGCCATCCCGGTAGGAACTACTTTCAATAAAAATTTCCAAATGACCCGTATTTACGGAATCAGCTGGAACCTGAGCAAATCTTTGCAACTGGATTTCAATGCAACCAATTATTCTATAGTTGACGAGCCCGATGGCCGAATCAATGGCTTAAAACGCGATACTTTGTGGCAAAATTTGATGCGTTTGGGCAGAACAACGGATTACGGCCATACTCTCAATTTGACCTACAATGTGCCACTGAATAAACTACCTGGGCTCGACTGGATTAATTTAAGCACCCGTTACGGAACTACCTTTAACTGGAAAACAGAGCCTTTGGCAACGCTGAACGATCCTACCATTAATTTGGGTAACAGTATCCAAAATACCCGGGTGGTTCAGCTTAATCCAACGCTAAATCTGAGTGCATTGTACAATAAGTTTGGGTTTATCCGAAGATCAACTACGACTTCGGGTGGTTCAGGTTGGAAATCTGTTTTGATTAATGTTTTAACCAGTGTAAAGAATTTAAGCGGTGCTTATACCCGAACGGAAGGAATCTTTTTACCGGGTTATTTGCCTAAAACCAATGCTTTTGGTCAGGATTTTTCTGCTGATGCACCGGGCTGGGATTTCCTATTCGGTAGTCAGCGGGATATTCGTCCGCGTGCTATTGCTAATAATTGGATTAGTAATGATCCTTTGCTCAATCAACAATACGTAACCGGCTTTAAGGAAGATTTGAATTTGAGAGGATCGGTAGAATTGATTAAAGATATGCGTATCGAGCTTACCGCTCTGCGGAGTAGAAACTTTAACTACGCTACCTTATTCAAATTTGATGCCGGCACTTTCGACAATTTGAACCCCATTACCACGGGAGACTACAGTGTATCGTTCTTCAGTTTCCGTACCGCATTCAAAAATAATCAGACCGACTTGTTCAACCAGTTCCTGGCAAACAGACAAGTTGTTTCGCAGCGATTGGGTAATCAAAATCCGAATTCCGGTAACATTAATCCTGATGGTTTTGCGGATGGTTATGGTAAAAATTCGCAGGATGTGGTGGTTGCAGCTTTCTTAGCCACTTATGGCGGTAAAGATCCCGGAAAGATCAGTCTCGGTGATTTTCCATCTATTCCGGTACCGAACTGGCGACTCAATTACAACGGACTGAGCAAGATTCCATTCCTGAGTGAGATTTTCAGCTCGATAGATATTAACCATGGCTATCGATCTACGTACAATGTAAACGGCTTTGGTTCTTTGGTACGCTACGAAGAAACCAACGGTGCCGTTAGTGCACGCGATGTTCAGGATAATTTCTTGCCGCGTTATCAGTTTAGTCAGATTACCATATTCGAACAATTTGTGCCGCTATTAGGAATTGATATGCGCTTGAAGAATAACATGACCACCAATTTCGAATACCGTAAATCGAGAACCTTAAGCTTGAGTTTAGCGAACAGCCAATTGGCTTTACAAACCGATGAGGCCATTGTATTTGGATTGGGATACCGCACTACCAATTTCCGTTTCCCGTTTGGTTTGTTTAGAGCGGTTAAAATGAATAACGACTTAAACTTCAAATTGGATTTCGCAATTAACGATCGTAAAACCCTGATCAACCGTGCTGATGTAGCAGACCCCGAAGTATCATCAGGAGCTAAAAACATCACTTACCGACCTTCTGTTGATTATGTATTGAATCAACGCTTAAATATTCGCATATTCTACGACGGCAACATCACCAAACCGTATACATCACAAAGCTTTAATACAGCCTTCAGTAATTTTGGGGCCACCTTGCGCTTTACCATTCAATAAAGCCGTGTTTTCGCCTTGTGAATTAGGCTTGATTAAGCTATTTTTGAACAAACAAAAAAAGATATGAACTTCCCATCTGAACTTAAGTATACCAGCGATCACGAGTGGATTCGCGTAGAAGGCAATCAGGCGTATGTAGGCATTACTGATTTTGCACAAAGAGAGTTAGGCGATATTGTGTATATCGATATCAATTCGGTTGGCAAATCGGTAACTAAAGAAGAGGTTTTCGGCACAGTTGAGGCTGTGAAAACCGTGTCTGACCTGTTTATGCCGGTTAGCGGTACTGTTGTGGAGTTCAACAAAAAATTAGATACCAATCCAGAGCTGGTAAACCAAGATCCTTACGGTGATGGCTGGATGGTAAAAATTGAATTGGCAGATGCCGCTCAAGTAGCGCAATTGATGTCTGCTGATGAATACGCATCACAAGTAGGCGCTTAATGCTTAAAACTATACGATATCAATTACCGGCCATTCTGTGGTCGGTAATTATATTGGTCCTGTGTAACCTACCCGCCAACGATCTTCCAGACAGCCGACTGTTTTTTGAAGGTTTTGATAAACTTGCCCATACCGGGTTTTTCTTTGTACTTACTGTTTTGCTTTTTTACGGTAAAATTCGCCAACAGGGCAGTTATGAATACCGTATACTCACTATCGTAAAGATCTTGGCCATTAGCGTGGCTCTAGGCGCTTTTATTGAGTATCTGCAGTTTTATTGGTTTACTTACCGTTCTGCAGAATGGTGGGATTTTACCTGTGATTTGATTGGCGTAGGTATGGGTATCTTCAGTTATATATTACTTCATCGTTTTGGCGTTTATGAGAAAAAGTAGTTTTTACATTTTCGTGTTATTCGCTCTTTTTGCGCTGGCTGGCTGCAACATCTTCAAGAAAGGCTGTAAATGCCCTACAGTTCGCTACCAAACCGTGCAAAAGGGTGTCTGAGTGCACTTTCTTATTTGGATTTAATTTAAATAAGCTCTATTTTTGAAAACAATTGAAGAACGTGAAAACCAAACTATCACAATTAGCGCCGGGTGAATCTGGGATTATCAAGGAATTTACCGATTTGGAAATGTCGGTTAAACTGATGGAGATGGGTTGTTTGCCAGGCGAGTCTATTCAGGTTGAGCGTATTGCCCCATTGGGCGATCCCATTGCGGTTACCGTATCGGGCTATCAATTGAGTTTGCGTAAGCAAGAAGCATCTACCATTATTTTACAGTAATATTCCGTGAAAAAGCACCTGAAAGTGGCACTTGTTGGTAATCCCAACACAGGAAAGTCTACACTTTTCAATGCATTAACGGGTCTGAATCAAAAAGTAGGTAATTTTCCGGGGGTAACGGTTGATAAAAAAACGGGAGCATGTACCCTCAATCCCGATCAGCAGGCTACCATCATCGACTTGCCCGGAACCTATAGCCTCTATCCAAAAAGTAAAGATGAGGGCATCGTATTGGATGTTCTGGCCAATCCGGCAAATGAATGGCACCCGGATGTGGTCGTTTTTATTGCAGATGCTACCAATCTAAAACGCAATCTGCTCTTGTACACACAAGTGGCCGATTTGAAAATTCCGGTTATCGTTGCACTGAATATGATGGATTTGGCCAAAAGGTCGCACATCAAAATTAAAGTGGATGAGCTGGCAACCAAATTGGGCGTTCGGGTGGTACCCATCTCGGCTCGTAAAGATGAGGGGATAACCGAATTGAAGCAAGCTATTGCCGAATCGGGTGAGTTCGCTCTGCAGGTAGATACCCTAGATTTTGATGAACTGGGGGTTCAAAATACGCTCGCAGCTATTCAGCAGAAGCTCGCTATTGCTCAGCCTTATGTGGCCTTGCAGGTAGCTCATAATTACCGTCAATTAAATTTTCTAAAGCCCGAACAACAGGAATACATTCAGCAATTACTTGCTGAAACAGCTTTTGAGTCGAAGGGTTTGCAGGCTCAGGAAACACTTGCCCGCTATAGTTTTATCAATGAGGTTTTATTCGATACGCTGATCATTCCCTTACAGATCGATCAGGAAACGTATAGCAACCGGATCGATCATATTTTAACGCATCGGGCTTGGGGCTTCGTGATTTTTATGGGGGTCTTGTTCACCATATTCCAATCTATTTTTGCTTGGTCGGAGTACCCCATGAGTCTCATTGAATCGCTATTTATTTGGATGGGCGATACTGCACACCAATTCTTGCCTGCCGGGGCATTGACCAATTTGCTGGTTGATGGGGTATTGGCCGGATTGAGTGGCGTATTGGTCTTCATCCCTCAAATAGCTATTCTGTTTGCATTTATAGCGGTATTGGAAGATACCGGCTATATGGCCCGGGTTACGTTTATGATGGATCGCATTATGCGTAAGGTGGGCTTGAACGGTAAATCGGTGGTGCCCATGATTGGTGGTTTGGCTTGCGCCGTCCCTTCCATAATGAGTACCCGAAATATCGAAAACTGGAAAGATCGCATCATCACCATCATGGTAACGCCTTTGGTAAGTTGTTCTGCACGCTTGCCTATTTATACCTTATTGATTGCTTTGGTGGTACCCGATTACCGGGTTTGGGGCCTGTTTAATTTGCAGGGTTTGGCACTTATGTCGATGTACCTATTGAGCATGCTTTCTGCCGTATTGGTTGCTTGGGTAATGAAATACCTGATCAAAGCTCGCGAACGCGGCTATTTTATCATGGAACTTCCCGTTTACCGCATGCCCCGTTGGGATAATGTGGCACTAACCATGTACGAGAAGGTGAAGGCCTTTGTACTAGAAGCTGGAAAGGTCATCATTGCCATTTCGGTTATTTTGTGGGTACTGGCTTCGTATGGTCCGCCTGCCAAATTCAAAGCCATTGATGAAAAATTTGATTCTTCAGCGTATACTACACAGTATAGTCCGGAGAAGATAGATCAGCTTAAAGCCTCGGAAAAACTCGAAAACTCTTTTGCGGGTATGTTGGGTAAGAGCATTGAGCCCGCCATTAAACCGCTGGGTTTCGATTGGAAAATTGGTATTGCGCTAATTACTTCTTTTGCTGCCCGCGAAGTTTTTGTGGGTACCATGGCTACGCTGTATAGTGTTGATGGCGATGCCTCGCGGATGGAATCGGTGAAAGAACGCATGGCCGAAGTACGTAATCCGGAAACGGGTAATTTAGTTTTTACACTCCCTGTGGCTTTTTCTTTGATGATTTTTTATGCGTATGCAATGCAATGCATGAGTACGCTGGCGGTGGTGTATCGCGAAACCAAAAGCTGGAAATGGCCTATTACGCAATTTGTGTACATGACGGCGATGGCCTATGTGGCCAGCTTAGTAGTGTATCAAATTCTGAAATAATCCCGATATTCAGTCGTGGATAAAATCAAAGTACTCGCCAATTATCTTCCGCCAGATTCGGCACCTACTATTGCCCGCTGGATCGATCATTTTCAGTGCGATTTCAAGATTTCACGTGCCCGTAATACAAAATATGGCGACTACCGCCCACCGCATGCCGGCCAAGGCCACCGCATTTCTATTAATTACGATTTAAATCCTTATGCTTTTTTGGTAACCACTGTGCATGAGTTTGCCCATTTGCTCACCTGGAATGAGCATCAGCGAAAAGCCAAGCCTCATGGAGCGGAGTGGAAGGCCAATTTCAAGCGGATGATGCGCCCTTTCTTTGAGCAGGAAATCTTTCCGGCAGATATCCGTCAGGCTATTGTGCGTTATCTGGAAAATCCTGCGGCTTCCAGTTGTACGGATCATCAGCTGTTTAAAGCCCTAAAAAAGTACGATCAAACCCCCGAACACTTGGTATTACTTGAATCGCTGCCCTTGGGATCGGTGTTTAAGCTCAAAGATGGCCGGGTGTTTCGTAAAGATGCAAAAATCAGGAAGCGTTTTCGTTGTACAGAGCTGGCCAGCGGAAGGTTATACTTGTTTAATCCGCTGGCTGAGGTAGAAGTGTCTGCTACTGTTTAGTTTTCTTTTCCTAAAGTGTTTGGATCTTTCTCGTTGGTTCAGGACTAATGGCCTTGGTAAAGTCCTACTTTGTGATGGAGAAGTGCTACTGGGAGACGGATAAGTCTTACTTGGCGATGGTAAAGTCAAACTGTATCGTGGATAAGAGCTACTTTGCCTTGGCTGAGTCTTACTTGGCCTTGGATACGAGCTGCTGTGTCGTGGTGAAGTCTAACTGTGTGCGGGCTAAGTCTTACTTAGCCATGGATGCAGGCTACTGTGGCCTGCATACAAGCTACTGGGCTTAATACCGCAGTAGTTTATGGATAGTTTCTTCTAGTCTGGCTTTAGCCAAAAACTGATCTTCGAGGGCTTTGCTCATCGGTATAGCCGTATCTAAGCTGGCGCAACGCATGACGGGCGCATCCAGACTTTCGAAGGCGTGTTCGGCAATGTAGGCGCTCAGTTCTGCGCCAAACCCGTTGGTGAGTGTATCTTCATGTAAAATAAGTACTCGACCGGTTTTGCGGACGGTTTCTAACACGGCTTCGGTATCCCAGGGTTGCAGGCTGCGTAAATCGAGTAGATCTGCTCCCAGTTCCGGATGCTTATCCAGATACTCCAATGCCCAATGAACACCTAAACCATAGGTGATGATGCTCAATTGTTCGCCACTCCTGATGCGACGTGCTTTGCCGATTTCGGTGGTGTAATAATCGTCGAAAATGGGTTCTGCAATGCCGCGGTATAAATACTTATGTTCGAAATACAAAACCGGATTAGGGTCTTCAATGGCGGAAAGTAAGAGCCCTTTGGCGTCTGAAGGGAATGCCGGATAGACCACTTTCAGTCCGGGAGTTTTGGTAAACCAGGCTTCGTTGCTTTGCGAATGGAACGGACCTGCACCGGTGCCTGCTCCGGTAGGCATGCGAACTACCACATCGGCTTTTTCGCCCCAACGGTAATGGGTTTTGGCTAAATTGTTGATGATTTGATTAAATCCGCAAGTTACAAAGTCGGCAAATTGCATTTCCATTACGGCTTTGTAGCCATTGATGGATAAACCTAGTGCGGCACCTACGATGGCCGATTCGCAAATGGGGGTATTGCGCACCCGGTCTTTGCCAAATTCTTCAACAAAACCCTGGGTAATTTTGAAAGCTCCACCGTATTCGGCAATGTCTTGCCCCATGATTACCAAATTGGAGAACTTCTGCATGCCTGAACGAAGGCCATCACTAATAGCATCGATGTAGCGTTTTTCGGTTTGAGTTCCGCTAGCCTGAATGAGCGGTGCTTGGCCGGGCGCATACATGTCTTGCAGTTCTTGCTGAGCATCGGGTTCCATATCCGGCATGGCAAATACGGCTTCCACATCTTGTTCAATTTCTTGTTTAAACTGCACTTTAATGGCTTCGATTTGCGCTTCATCCAAAATGCATTCTTCCAATAGAAAATCTTCAAAATTTTGAATCGGATCTTTTTCTTGCCAGGTATCAAATAATTCTTGCGGCACATACTTCGTGCCGGATGCTTCTTCGTGTCCACGCATGCGGAAGGTTTTGCACTCTACCAATACGGGTCGAGGATTGTTGCGCAGGTCTGTTGCCAGTTCGTGGATGGTATGGTAAACTTCGAGGATATTGTTGCCGTCAATCAGTCGCCCTTCCATGCCGTAGCCTTTTGCCCGGTCAACCAGGTTTTCGCAGCGGTATTGTTCATTGGTTGGGGTAGAAAGGCCATAGCCGTTATTCTCAATAATAAAAATAACGGGCAAATCCCATACGGCAGCTACATTGAGCGCCTCGTGAAAATCGCCTTCGCTGGTAGCTCCTTCGCCGGTATAGGCCAGGGTTACTTTCTGTTCTTTTCTGAGTTTATGTGCCAGTGCAATGCCATCTGCCAGGGCCATTTGGGGGCCCAAGTGCGAAATCATTCCAATGATGTGGTAATCTTGTGTGCCGAAATGGAAAGAGCGATCGCGGCCTTTGGTAAAACCTGCCGCCTTGCCCTGCCATTGGGCCATTAAACGGGTTAATGGAATATCACGGGAGGTAAATACACCTAAATTTCGGTGCATCGGCAAAATGTATTCGTCGGTTTGCAAAGCCAATGTGCTGCCTACGGCTATGGCTTCTTGCCCAATGCCTGAAAACCATTTGCCAATTCTGCCCTGACGCAGCAGAATCAACATTTTCTCTTCGATCATTCTCGGTTTGAGTAAACACTGGTAAAATTGTATTAGCGTGTTATCATCTAGGTTTCGACGATCGAAATGCATGGTATAGGCTTTGTAGTTACAATTAGGATTTCTCTTCGGTATGTTCAGCTATCCACTGCTTACTGAAGGATTGAGGGGCTACTTCCGGCAATTCGCGGTGTTTCCCCCACGATTTGCTAAAGAACCGTTTCATCAGGTTATTTTTCCACTTGCTGCTGAAGAAGTCCATGAATTTGCGTTTCTCCATCCCTTTTCTCCAGGCAAACCAGCCCCATGACTCGATCTTATTACTTAGGCCTTCTTTAACGGCATCTCTGCGGTTAAGGAGCAGCATTTTGTGGATATCAATTTTAACGGGGCACACTTCGGTACATTTTCCGCACAAGCTGGAGGCGTAGCTCAGGTGTTTGAAGGTTTGCATACCTTCCATGTGTGGCGTGATAACCGAACCGATGGGTCCGCTATAAGTGGTTTCATACGTATGCCCGCCAATGTTTTTATAAATGGGGCAGGCATTGAGGCAGGCCCCGCAACGGATGCAGTACAAGCCTTGACGCTGATCTTTGTGCGCCAATAAATCGGTACGGCCATTATCGAGCAATACCACATACATTTCTTCGGGTCCGTCTGACTCGTTGGCTTGTTTGGGTCCACCCAAAATGGTATTGTAAACGGTTAAATTTTGGCCTGTTCCATGACTGGACAGCAAGGGCCAGAATAAATCCAGGTCGCTGATGGATGGAATCAGTTTTTCGATACCTACAATAGCGATGTGAATTTTTGGGAAGGTGGTGGTTAAGCGGGCATTGCCTTCATTTTCGGTGATGGCAATACTTCCAGAATCGGCAATTAAAAAGTTGGCTCCGGTAATGCCCACATCGGCAGTGGTGTATTTTTCGCGTAAGAGTTCCCGGGCTTTTTGTGTCAGTTCTTCGGGAGTAGACGCTAGCGGGGTGCCAAACTTTTCGTGGAATAGTTGGGCAATATCTTCCTTGCTGAGGTGCATGGCCGGCGTAACAATGTGGTAGGGTTTTTGGCCGAGCAATTGCACAATGTACTCTCCTAAATCGCTTTCTAAAGTTTCTACGCCATTTTTTTCAAGAAATTCGTTGAGGTGAATTTCTTCGGTGGCCATTGATTTGGATTTGATGACGGATTTGGATCCGGATTTTTGGATGATCTGCAGAATTTCTTTTCTGGCTTCTTCGGCGTTATTGGCCCAGATCACCTTACCGCCCTTGCGCTGAAAATTGGCTTCGAACTCGGGCAATAATTTGTCGAGATTCTCCATCACTTTCCATTTAATGGCATGTGCTTTCTTTTTGGAGTTCTCGAGGTTATTGAGTTTAGACAAACCCCGGGTTACGGCCGCATCGTATTTACCGATGTTGTAATTAATGATTTTGCGGTGTGCTAAATCGAAGGCTTTTTCGCCACTTTTTTCAACAAATGTTCCGGCCAAATTTGTCATTGAGCGAATTTAGGAAAAAGCCTTGGCAATAAGTCATAAAAAAAGCCCCTCGATTTTGACCGAAGGGCTTTTTTGAAATTTTGATGATTAACGATCGGCAGGGAAGTCGTTTTTCACGTCTACTACCGGTGCTTTATCGCGGTTGGCTACATCCCATGCGGTAAAGAATACCAGTCGGGCACGTTTAGCCAATACATCGAAATTGATTTTGCCAATCTCGTCGCTTGGTTTGTGATAATCTTCGTGTACGCCATTGAAATAGAATACAATTGGAATACCGTGTTTCGCAAAATTGTAATGATCTGAACGGTAGTAAATACGCTCCGGATCGTTCGGATCATTGTATTTGTAATCGAATGTTAAACGAGAGTAGGTGGCGTTTACGTATTCGCTGATCTTGTGTAAATCGGTACTTAGTTTGTCAGATCCGATTACATAAACGTAATCCGGATTGTCTTTGTGTGCAGGATCTACACGACCGATCATGTCGATGTTGAGGTTGGTTACGGTTTTGTTCAATGGGAAAATAGGGCTTTCAGAATACCAATCTGATCCTAAAAGTCCTTTTTCTTCACCCACCACCGTTAAGAACAAGATGCTGCGACGTGGTCCGTGGCCTTCTGCTTTAGCTTTGGTAAAGGCTTCGGCAATTTCCAATACACCGGTAGTTCCTGATCCGTCATCGTCGGCACCGTTGTTTACTTTATCGGCACCTTCTTTAGTCAAACCAATATGATCGTAGTGACCGCTAATCACCACTACTTCCTCTTTAAGGTCTGTTCCTTCCATAAATCCCAATACATTTTCTGCACGTACCGGGTTGGCGGTAGAAACCAGATTAGCCTGCATGCTGGTTTTAACGGTTTTAGAGTCTGGCTTGGTAGCGCCGGCAATTTTAGCTGTTAAGTCGGTAATGCTCGCTTTGGTTTTGGCCAGAATGGCGTTTGCTACTGCTGCCGAAACGGTAATTACCGGTGCCTGTGCGGGCTGATTAGGTTTGTCTAAAATTAAACGTGGGTTTTTAAGGTTGTTGCCCATACGTTTTAAGGCGGCTTCGATATCTGGGTTAAACACAATAATCAGGGCCGGATTTTTGCTTTGCAGGTTGCGTAAACGTTTGTTCGCATTCCAGCTAGAAACTTTATCGGTTCCGGTAATGATTGATTTGCCATTCACGAATGGCTCTTTCTCTGTGGAGTAGATAACTACTTTACCTTTCAGATCTAAGCCGGCTAGTTCGTTGAATTTTTCATCTTCAATACCGTAGCCCACAAATACTACTTCTTTAATGGCTTGACTGAAATTGTTTTTTGAGGCTGCGGTGTAAAAATCTTTGAATGCCTCGAAGTTTTGTTTGCCTACTTTAAGGCTTGAATTTCCCGGAGCAATTTCAAACAAAGGAACTTTTTGGAAATAGCTGCCGTTTACAGGGGCTTTTAATCCCAGACTTTTGAAATGTGCAGCTATGTAGTCTGCAGCTTTCCAAGCGCCGGGTTTTCCGGTTTCCCGACCTTCGTATTCATCTGAGGCCAATACCGACAAGTGTTTGTAGGCATCTTCTTTGGTAATACTGCTGCCAAATTTGACAGCGTTTTTATCCTGAGCCCAGCTGGCACTGCTAAAAAGTAGCGTAGCCGAGAGGAGTAAAATTGAACGATTTGGTTTCATGTGATTTATTAAGATTGATAATTGATTAGCACGATATTTTGTTGACGCGGTTGGCGTGGCGGCCACCTTCAAAGCTGGTAGACAAAAATTTGTCGGTAATTTGGATGGCAAGTTCAGGAGTAATAAACCGGGCCGGAATACAAAGTACGTTGGCATCGTTGTGTGAACGAGCTAAACTGGCCAACTCTTCGGTCCAGCAGATAGCAGCCCGTATACCCTGATGCTTGTTTGCAGCCATGGCCACGCCATTGGCACTGCCGCAAATTAAAATTCCTAAATCGAATTCTCCGTTCTCAACAGCTGTTGCTACCGGATGGGAAAAATCAGGGTAATCTACGGAGTCGGTGCTGTAGGTGCCAAAGTCTTTTACTTCAAAATGATGCAGGTGTTTAATCAGCAGCTCTTTGTAATCAAAGCCTGCATGATCTGCGCCAATCGCAATTTTTTGTTTCCAGTTCGACATACACCAAATGTAGGATTTTCGTCGAAACATCATCGTAATATTTTGATGATAAAAAGCTATTAATCGCGGTAAAACTCAAGTTCCTTTTCCTTGCGTCTTTTCTCCACCTTACTTGAAACGATAATGCTGATTTCGTACAAGAGGAAAAGCGGTACGCTCACCGTAAACATGGTGAATAAATCGGGTGTTGGCGTAACCACTGCTGCAATAATCAGGATAAAGACGGTTGCGTATCTTCTGCTGTTCCGCATGAACTTAGGCGTCATGATACCGAGTTTGGATAAGATGTAGATCACGATTGGGAGCTCAAACACAATTCCGGTGCCCAAAGTGAGGGTGGCTACCGTGGATAGGTAAGAATCAATGGTAATGGTATTGACAATGTATTCACTAACGGTGTAGTTTGCTAAAAAGTTGACTGATAGCGGAGAAATGATGTAGTAGCCGAATAAAATTCCGAGCACGAATAAAAAAGTGGCATACAGTACAAAGCCACTGGCCGATTTGCGTTCATTTTCGTGCAAGGCTGGTTTTACGAATCGCCACAACTCCCAAAGCAAATACGGGAAACCCAACACAATACCGATAATGAGTGAAGAGTTCATTTGCAGAGTAAATTGCCCCGCCATTTCGGTGTTGATGATTTGAAACGGTATCTCTTTGATGCAGAAATCCGGACCCAGATTAAACTTTTCGCCCAAGATGCACATCATTCTGTAAGTCCAGAAAGATGGATTTTTAGGCCCCATCACAATACTATTGAAGATAAGATCGTAATAGGCAAAAGCCAAGGCCGTAACGGATACAATGACCAAAGCTGAGCGCACCAAGTGCATTCTGAGGGTAGCCAAGTGTCCAAAAAAGGACATTTCCTCTTCGAGGTTTGCCCTGCCTTTTTTGCGCTTTTGGTTTTCCCGCTCTTCGCTCATGCTTCCTTATTCCTTGATCTCAAACGTATCCATAAACTTGGTGGTAAATTCACCTTTACGGAAATTCGGATCCTTCATTAAACGTTGGTGGAAAGGAATGGTTGTTTTGATGCCTTCAATAACGAATTCGCTCAACGCTCTTTCCATTTTATTTATTGCTTCTTCGCGGGTTTGTGCCACGCAAATCAGTTTAGCAATCATGGAGTCGTAATTGGGCGGAATTTGGTAGCCGGCATAAACGTGGGTATCTACACGTACACCATGGCCACCAGGTGAATGGAAATTCTTAATTATTCCTGGAGCTGGTCTGAACCCATTAAAAGGATCTTCGGCATTGATACGGCACTCAATGGCAAACATTTCTGGCTCGTAGTTTTTACCGCTGATCGGCTCGCCGGCTGCAACTTTTATCTGTTCTTTAATTAAATCGTAATTGATTACTTCTTCGGTAACCGGATGCTCCACCTGAATACGGGTGTTCATCTCCATAAAGTAGAAGTTACGGTGTTTATCCACTAAAAATTCAATGGTTCCGGCACCTTCATAATTCACAGCTTGAGCACCTTTAATGGCCGCTTCACCCATTTTTTTGCGTAATTCTGGGGTCATGAAGGGCGATGGTGATTCTTCAACTAGTTTTTGGTGACGACGTTGAATGGAGCAATCTCTTTCTGAAAGGTGACAAGCTTTACCAAACTGATCGCCCACAATTTGAATTTCAATGTGACGTGGGTCTTCTACAAATTTCTCCAGGTAAATACCGTCATTACCAAACGCCGCTCCAGCTTCTTGACGGGCAGAATCCCAAGCTGGTTCAAATTCTTCATCCTTCCATACAATACGCATGCCACGTCCACCACCACCGGCAGTTGCTTTCAAAATAATTGGGTAGCCAATTTCATTGGCGATTTTGATACCTTCTTTTACATCGGCAACTAAACCATCTGAGCCTGGAATTGTTGGAACTCCAGCTTTTTTCATGGTGTCCTTGGCTGAAGCTTTATCGCCCATGGCATTAATTTGCTCAGGTGTAGCGCCAATGAATTTAATACCGTAATCGCGGCAAATGGCTGAAAATTTAGCGTTTTCAGACAAGAAGCCGTATCCTGGATGTATCGCATCGGCATTGGTTAACTCTGCTGCAGCAATAATATTAGGAATACTTAAGTACGAATCTTTACTGGGTGGGGGGCCAATACAAACGGCTTCATCTGCAAAACGAACGTGTAAGCTTTCACGATCGGCAGTTGAATATACCGCAACTGTTTTAATGCCCATTTCTTTACAGGTACGGATTATACGTAAAGCAATCTCTCCGCGGTTGGCAATTAATATTTTCTTGAACATGATATCCGATTAATCGATTTGTCGATTAGTCAATTTGTCGATTTGATAATTTGCCAGGTAAATGGACAAATCAAAAAATGGACAAACAGACAAATAAAATTAGGCTGGTTCTACCAAGAATAAAGGCTGATCGTACTCAATCGGGCTGGCATTGTCTACCAATACTTTCACGATACGTCCTGAAACTTCAGCTTCAATTTCATTGAATAGTTTCATCGCTTCTACGATGCAAAGCACCTGACCTGGTTTAATTTCGTCGCCAACGTTTACAAATACGGGTTTATCCGGACTTGAAGAACGGTAGAACGTACCAATCATGGGTGATTTAATGGTAATCAGTTTGCTATCGTCGGCTGCTGGTGCTGCCGGGGTAGCTGCGGGAGCTGCTGCAGGTGCCGGAGCAGGAGCTGATACTTGTGGAGCTGCCGCTGCCACAGGTGCTGCTGCCGGGATAGTAGCATTAACCACGGTTGGCGCCTGATTGGTTTTTATCGTGATTTTGAAATCTTTCTCTTCAATAGAAACCTCATTTACACCTGATTTGTGTACAAATTTGATGAGTTCCTGAATTTGTTTAATGTCCATTTTCAAAGATTTTGATCAGTAATCTTACTAATTGAGTTCAAATTTAGAATAAATATTTTACTAATCTTAGTAGGCCCATTTCAGGTATACAGAACCCCAGGTGAAACCACCACCAAATGCCGCTAAAATCAGGGTATCGCCTTTTTTCAATTGGCTTTCCCACTCGGCTAAACACAAAGGAATAGTTCCATTGGTAGTGTTGCCGTATTTCTCAATATTAACCATCACTTTTTCTGGCCCAACGCCCATGCGGTTTGCGGTTGCATCGATAATCCGTTTATTGGCTTGATGCGGAACCAACCAGGCAACGTCATCGGCGGTAAGCTGATTGCGCTCCATAATTTCTGCAGCGACATCGGCCATATTGGTTACAGCAAATTTGAATACCGCTTGTCCTTCCTGGTAGGCATAATGCTCTCTGGCATCTACGGTAGCATGACTTGCTGGTTTAGCAGATCCACCCGCTTTTTGATGCAAGTACACCCTACCTGAACCATCGCTTTTTAGGATGGAATCCATAATGCCCAAGTTCTCCGTGGTTGGTTCAAGCAGCACAGCACCACAGCCATCACCAAAAATGATGCAGGTGGCACGGTCTTCGTAATCGATGATAGACGACATTTTATCGCCACCTACAACCAACACTTTTTGGTGTTTACCCGACTCGATAAATTGAGATCCGGTAGTTAATCCGTAAATAAAACCAGAACAAGCGGCATTTAAATCAAATCCCCAAGCATTTTTCGCTCCAATTTTATCGGCCAAAATATTCGCAGTAGCCGGAAAGGGCATGTCGGGGGTAGTGGTACAAAAAATAATCAGATCGATTTCTTCGGCAGAAATGCCTCGTTTCTTTAGCAATCCTTCAACCGCAGGAACGGCCATATCTGAGGTACCTAATCCTTCGCCTTTTAAAATGTGACGCTCTTTAATGCCGGTACGACTGGTAATCCATTCGTCGTTGGTATCAACCATGGTTTCTAATTCCTGATTGGTAAGAATATATTCAGGAACATAGGAGTTTACTGCAGTTATAGCAGCACGTATTTTTTGCATGATCAGGTTCGGTTATGAATTTAAAGCGGTCTTGATCTTGTCAACCAGCTTAGATTCAATCATGGTTCTGGAAAGCAGTACCATATTTTTTATTGCTTCGGGGCTTGAAATGCCATGTCCGATGATTACCGGGGCATTCACGCCCAAAATTGGGCTTCCACCGTATTGTTCGTAGTTAAAACGATCAAAAAATTCGTCTTTAAAGCCCTTTTTAAGAGTTAAAACGTAAAAAGTTTCGGCTAATTTTAACATCACGTTTCCGGTAAAGCCATCGCACACAATTACATCGGCTTTATCGTTAAACAGGTCGCGGCCTTCTACGTTACCTACGAAATTAAATTGCTGTTGTTCTTTCATTAGTGTATAAGCGCCCAAACTTGCAATATTGCCTTTCTCTTCTTCTTCACCAATATTCATCAAGGCAACTTTCGGATGATTAATTCCGTAAACGCTTTCGGCGAAAATGCTTCCTAAAACGCCAAATTGAGCCAGCATTTCTGGTTTGCAATCGGCATTGGCACCCACATCCAGCATAATGCCGAAGCCACTTTTCAGTTTGGGTACATTGGTAGCAATTGCCGGGCGAAGTACACCTTCAATAGGTCGAACACTGAACATAGAACCAACTAGCATAGCCCCAGTATTTCCTGCAGAAGCAAAAGAATCGATCTTTCCTTCTTTCAGGTACTGAAAACCAACACTGATACTGGAATCTGGTTTTTGGGTGATGGCTTTGGTAGGATGTTCGCCCATACCGATAACTTCGGTACAGTGTACAAATTCAAAGCATGAAGGGTCTATTTGCTGTTCGGCCAAAAAAGGCAATGCCTGATCCTTGTCGCCGAACAACACAATTTTTTGATCAGGGGATAAGACTTGCTGGGCTGCAATAGCTCCCAAAACAGCCGCTTTGGGAGCGTAATCTCCGCCCATAAAATCTAAGCCAATTTTCATTGTAGAAAATTAAACTTAAGCGATGCTGGTATTTTCAATAACCAATTTACCTCTGTAATACAAGTTGCCATCAACGTTGTAAGCACGGTGAGGTAAGTGGATTGCACCTGTAGTTTTGCAGGTGAATAAAGTTGGAGCCTCAGCTTTGTAGTGAGTTCTTCTTTTATCTCTTCTCGATTTCGAGATCTTCCGTTTTGGATGTGCCATAGCTTCCTATTTGTTAATTCTTGTTTTTTATAGTCTTTAAGGCTTCCCACCGTGGGTCGGCCACATTTTCTTCTTCTGCAGGCGCCGATAAACTTTTCAGCTTTTCGATCATCTCCTGGTCGCACCATTGGGTGTTACCCTCATCTTCGCATCGCTTAAACAATGGTACTGCCAGCATGATGTATTCGTAAATTAAGCCCGATACATCCAGCTCGTGTTCATTGCGGTTCAAGAGGATAATCTCCTCCGTGTTGTCTTCCAGCAACTCATCGTTACTGAATTTCACAATCTCGTGTTCTTCGAGTTCCACTTTCGTGGGATAATCGGCCAAACACCAATCGCATGACTGAAAAATTTCACCCTTGATTCGGAAATTCAGGAGCAACATGGTCTCCTGTTTATCCAGCTCTAGTGAAACTTGTAATTTCCCATTTTGAACCAGCGAATACTCAAATTCCTTAAAAAACGATTCGTCAATGTCGAAATCGAATTGATGTTTACCAAGTTTTAGCCCGGTAAAAGGAATTCGGTAGTGTTGCAAAGATTTCAAAGCACGACAATTAAGCCTGCAAATGTAGGGAAAAATTTATTTAAGCGGGAAGTTTTTTTGAAATTGCTGTTTAATCCCGATCTCTAGACAGTTTGCTAAATTTCAGAGGATTGGCCGTTAATTCTGCTGTTTCGCGACGGCGTTTTACAATACTCACCGCTGCGAATACCGCTTCGCGGAAAGAACCGGCATCTGCCTCGTTTTTACCAGCAATGTCGTAAGCAGTTCCATGATCAGGTGAAGTGCGCACTACCGGCAGTCCGGCGGTATAATTTACGCCATTGTGAAAGGCCAGCTGTTTGAATGGAATTAAGCCTTGATCGTGGTACATGGCTAAAACGGCGTCGAATTGTTGCCAACTCTGCTTTGCAAAGAAACCATCGGCCGGATAGGGCCCAAAAGCCAAAATACCTAGTTTATTGGCTTCCTCAACTGCTGGAGTAATGATTTTTTGCTCTTCTTCACCAATCAAGCCCTCGTCGCCCGCATGTGGATTTAAGCCCAACACGGCAATTTTAGGTTTTTCAACCCAAAAATCAGTTTTAAGCGATTGGTTAATGAGCTCCAGTTTTTTGATGATTTTTTCTTTGGTAACTTTTTTACTCACTTCCGCCACTGGAATGTGTCCGGTTACGAGACCAACTCGAAAGTCTTCGCCCATGAGCAACATCAAGGATTCATCTGCTCCGGCTTTGGCCTGTATGTATTCGGTATGTCCGGCAAATTGAAATTTTTCGCTCTGAATATTCTGCTTATTGATTGGAGCGGTCACTAAGGCATCAATTTCTCCACTTATCAAATCCTGAGTAGCTCTTTCGAGCGATAAGAAAGCATATTTACCGCCAATTTCGGTCGATTGCCCCAATTCAATCTTCACATCTTCCTCCCAACAATTAATCATATTGGGCCGTTTAGGATGCGCCTCAGCAGCTTTAGCAATTACATTGAAACTAAAATCATCAATGGCTAAGGTTTTACGGTGAAAAGAGGCCACTTTGGTTTGGCCATACACAATTGGGGTGCAATAATCCAGAATGCGTTTATCCAATAAGGTTTTGATAATCACTTCTAGCCCAATGCCATTTACATCGCCAATAGAAATACCAATTTTGACTTTTTCACTCATAATTCGTTGCAAAATAAGCAAAAGCGACGGCAATGCGCCAAATACTGCTTAAACTTTCCTTAATTTGCCATGAAATTCTCGATTAGATGAGTTTGGTTAGAGCAAAAAAACATTTAGGTCAACACTTTTTAACCGACAAGAATATTGCCGGCAAAATTGTGGCTAGTCTTCAGCGCCAAGGCGAATACCAACAGGTGCTCGAAGTTGGTCCGGGAATGGGCATTTTATCCGACTTTTTGCTTCAAAGAAGTGAGTTTGAAACCTGGCTGATCGATATTGATACCGAATCGTTTGATTTTTTGGGTAAGAAATACCCGAAACTGCAAAATCGGCTCATTCACGGTGATTTTTTGGAACTTGATTTTAACAAGTATTTCCAAGGCCCTATGGCCGTTATCGGAAACTTTCCGTACAACATCTCCTCTCAAATTTTATTTAAACTATTAGACAACAGACAGCAGGTGGTGGAGGTAGTGGGAATGTTTCAAAAAGAAGTTGCCGAACGCTGTACGGCCAAACCGGGTAGCAAGGTTTATGGCATTATAAGTGTTTTTCTGCAGGCCTATTACCAGGTAGAGTATTTGTTTACCGTGAAAGCAGGGGTGTTTAATCCACCTCCTAAAGTGCTTTCGGCAGTTATTCGTTTAACCCGAAATGAAGTAGAGGCCTTGCCTTGTGATGAGAAATTATTCTGGCAGGTTGTCAAAGCGGCCTTTAATCAGCGTAGAAAAACCTTGAGAAATGCCCTTTCGGGGATTTTATCCAAAGACAAATTAAGCGGAGAAGCCATGCTCGAATTAAGAGCAGAGCGTTTAAGTGTGGCAGATTTTGTAAAATTGACTCAACTCATTCAGCAAGCCAATGGCCAATAAATTAATTTTAATTGTTGACGATTTGCATCCGGCCTTTAAACAGGAAGCCGAGGCTTTGGGTTATGTGGTAAGCGATGAACCGCTTTTTACCCGTGAGCAAACGCTGGCTGTAATTAAAGATTACGAGGGTTTGGCTGTGCGTACCAAATTTCAGGTAGACCGCGAATTGATTGATGCTGCGCCGAAATTAAAATTTATTGCCCGTGCCGGTGCCGGTATGGACAATGTGGATGAAACATATGCCCAGTCAAAGGACATCGCTTGCATCAATGCGCCCGAGGGCAATGCCGATGCGGTGGCTGAACATGCTATCGGTATGTTGTTATCGCTGATGAATAAGCTGCGCCAAGCCGACCAACAAGTTCGTGCTGGTATTTGGGATCGCGAAGGGAACCGTGGCTGGGAATTGAAAGGTAAAACGGTGGGGATTATTGGTTATGGATACATGGGGCAGTCTTTTGCGCAAAAGCTGCAAGGCTTTGGGGTGGAAGTAATCGCCTATGATAAGTACAAGACTGGTTTTTCTGACAACTATGCCCGAGAGGTGAGTATGGAAGAAATTGTGAAATTCAGCGATGTGTTGAGTTTGCATCTACCGCTTACACGAGAAACCCGAAATTTGGTTGATACGGAATATTTGTTCCATTTCCGTAAACCAATTTTCTTTTTGAATACTTCCAGAGGCGAAATAGTACATACAAGCGCCGTATTGAAAGCCATAACTGATGGTAAAATTTTAGGTGCCGGACTGGATGTGTTGGAAGTGGAGAAATTTCCGGCTTTGGCCGAGCAAAACTGGTATGCCGAATTGGCAAAAAGCGATAAGGTAATATTGAGTCCTCACGTTGCTGGCTGGACGTTTGAATCTTACCGAAAAATCTCGGAAGTTTTAGCCGAGAAATTGAAAAATTTGGAAATCTAAAAGGGTACTTTTATCTTCGTACTACACCAAGCAAGACTATTTCGGCACCGCTGACATAGTCTTGTTTGTTTTTTATGCAGTACCAATAAACAGAGAATTATGGCAGATGTAACCTATTATACCAAAGAAGGATTAGAGAAACTGAAACAAGAATTACAGCACTTGCGTACCGAGGGTCGTGCTCAAATTGCCAAGGCCATTGCCGAAGCAAGAGACAAAGGAGATCTTTCTGAAAATGCCGAGTACGATGCCGCAAAAGAAGCACAAGGTCATCACGAAGCTAAGATCGCCAAGCTGGAAGAAGTGTTGGCCAATGCTCGTTTAATTGATGAATCGAAGCTGGATACCTCTAAAGTGCTGGCCCTTTCCAAAGTAAAAATCAAAAACACTAAAAACGGAGCAGAGATGACTTACCAATTGGTTTCAGAAAGTGAGGCCGATTTAAAATCAGGTAAGATTTCTGTAAAATCACCTATTGCACAGGGTTTATTGGGTAAATCGGTGGGAGATAAAGTAGAGATTACTGTTCCGGCAGGTAAAATCGAATTCGAAATCGTAGAAATCAGTCGTTAACATGAGCATCTTTTCTAAAATCATTTCCGGAGAACTACCGGCACATAAAGTTGCCGAAACCAACGATTATCTGGCGTTTTTAGACATCAGCCCATTAACCGAAGGTCATGTTTTGGTTATTCCTAAAAAAGAAGTGGATTATATTTTCGATATCGACGACGAAGCTTATGCCGGTTTAATGCTTTTTGCCAAAATTGTTGCCGAAGGCGTAAAAAAAGCCATTCCGTGTAAAAAGGTTGGTGTATCGGTGATCGGTTTAGAAGTGCCGCATGCGCATGTGCATTTGATCCCAATGAATTCGGTAAGCGATATGAATTTCGCGAAAGAAAAACTAAAACCTAGTCAGGAAGAATTGGCCGCTACTGCCCAGAAAATTCGGGAAGCACTTATTTAATGCGCTTCTGATTATCTTTTACAAAAGCTGCCCAACCGGAGTAGCTTTTTTTGTTTCCACCCGTACCGATACGTTGAAACGAATGGCAGACTGCAACGGCTAAACCGTCGGTTGCGTCTAAAAATTCAGGTGTTTCCTTAAAAGAGAGTAAGTTTTGTAGCATAGCGGCAACCTGTTCTTTGCCTGCATTTCCATTTCCGGTAATGGCTTGTTTGATTTTACGTGGCGAATACTCGGTAATGGGTAAGTTCCGTGCTAATCCGGCAGCCATGGCTACTCCCTGTGCCCGGCCAAGTTTAAGCATTACCTGAATATTTTTGCCGTAAAAGGGTGCTTCTAACGCCATGCAATCTGGATGGTACTCATCAATTAGTGCCAAGGTTTTTTCGAAAATGCGTTGCAGTTTAAGCGGATGGTCATCCAAATGGTCCAGTTTGATTACTCCCAAACTGATTAACTCCATTTTAGAGCCCATCTCTTTGATCAAACCGTAACCCATAATGGCTGTACCGGGATCGATACCCAAGATAATCCGCTCCTTTGTTTTTTCGCTTTCCATCGCTATACAATTATACACCTTTTCGCTTTCAGAGTCAACGATTTAATACCCGATGAATGCAAGTATAAGTTACAACATTTTCTTTATAATTATAAATAATTCATAATTAGTAAAAAATATGCACATTTATCAGTATTTTTAGCATCACACATTCTTTGTTGTGAGAAAAAATATACGTCTAGCAGATCAAGAAGGTGAGCTCATAGCATTACTATTCAAAAGGCAAGCAGAATTGAATTCATTGCTGGAGCTAAGTAGATTAATTCACGCAAATGCTCCCTTAGCAGATTTGCTGGAAATGCTGCGGGTGATTTTAGAAGTACATTTGCAAATACCCGCCTTTGAGTTTTTTTATAAAAAGGGGGCATCCTTTGCTCTACTTTATAGTTTTGGCAAAAGTCAAGATTCAGAAATTGCAATTGAACAAGATTTGCAATTTGTCCACCGGATTTGCAAAGTTTCGGAACTGGAATTAACCAAATCAGCTCTTTTTTCCGAATACGATTATTATGTTCCGGTTATTCAAAACAATTATTTACAGGCATTTGCCGTGCTGAACCACGCTGGAGTGAAAACAGCGGTTATTCAACACGATTTGAATTTTCTGCATACCCTGCTCAGTCAAATTGTGGGCGTTTTAGAACACCAGCAATTACAGCAGCATAAAGTAGAAAAGGAACGCTTGGAGCACGAAATTCAATTGGGCCGCGAAGTGCAGCAAATGCTCATTCCACAATTAGCTATGAACGATGAGCACTTGAGTATTGCTGCATCCTACCAACCCCATGATCAGCTTGGGGGCGATTATTTTGATTTTTTAAAACTCAATCAGGATGAATTGATGTGGTGTATAGCAGATGTGTCGGGTAAGGGCATACCTGCCGCTTTGCTGATGGCCAATTTGCAAGCCAGTTTGAGAGCTTGCCTTTCAATGACCCAAAATCCGAAACAGGTAGTACGGCAGTTGAATGAATTGATCTGGATGAATACTCGGGGCGAACGCTACGTCACCTTATTTTTAGGCGTTTATCATACCAAAAGAAAGCGTTTGTATTATGTAAACGCGGGTCATCAGCCCGCTCTGTTGTTCCGAAAAAATGAGCATCAAATTTTAAAACGTGGTACCGTGATGTTGGGCGCTTTTGATGAGCTTCCCTTTATTGAAATGGGAGAAGAAGAATTAGCATCGGATGACTTGATTTTTAGTTATACCGACGGTTTAACAGAACGGAATTCTCCGGATGAGTTGTTGAATGAACATCAATTGGCGGATTTATTGCGACCACAACTTCACCTACCTCTTCAGGAACTGCATCAAGGTCTATTAAATCAGATTTCTGGGAAAGACCAACAAAAACATCTTTCCGATGACCTCACTCTGCTTTCTGTCAGGATCAAATGAAACCAGTTCCCAATTATTTTCTATCTTCATTGCAATGCTTTTACCCTTTTTTCAAGATCAATTAATTGAAGCCGGATGTGATGAAGCCGGTCGTGGATGTTTAGCCGGTCCGGTGTTTGCAGCTGCGGTTATCTTACCAAAAAATTTTAAGCATGATTTGCTCAACGATTCGAAGCAGTTGAACGAGCTACAACGTAAAAGTTTGAGAAAAGAGATTGAAGCGCAAGCTTTGGCTTTTGCTGTTGCACAGGTAGATCACGATGAAATTGATCGGATCAATATTTTGCAAGCTTCTTTCTTGGCTATGCACCGGGCACTGGATCAATTAAGCTTACGACCCGAACTCGTTTTAGTAGATGGAAACCGGTTTAAAAAATACCAAGAATTGCCTCATCAATGTGTGGTTAAAGGTGACGGCAAATACTTTTCTATCGCGGCAGCCTCCATCTTAGCTAAAACCTACCGGGATGATTTTATGGAAAAAATTGCAGCCGAATTTCCGCAATACGATTGGGCTAGCAATAAGGGATATCCTACGCTAAAACATCGCGAAGCGGTACTTCAACACGGTTTTTCACCCTACCACCGTCGTTCGTTTAAAATAAGCGATCCACAGTTGACATTATTTCAATAAATCGCTAAGCGCTTTTTTCTTAATTTCGCCTCAAATAAAGCAAGATGAAAAACACCGCCTTAACCCAAACTCATATCGCTTTAGGTGCCAAAATGGTTCCTTTTGCCGGATACAACATGCCTGTACAATATGCCGGCATCAATGTAGAACACGAAACCGTTCGCAAAGCGGTAGGCGTATTTGATGTGAGCCACATGGGGGAGTTTATTTTGAAAGGAGAAGGAGCATTAGATCTGATACAAAAAGTAACATCTAATGATGCTTCAAAGTTATACGATGGCAAGGTGCAATACTCTTGCCTACCTAATGAGCAGGGTGGAATTGTAGACGATTTATTGGTCTATCGCATCGACGAAAAGACCTACATGTTGGTGGTAAACGCCTCAAACATTCAAAAAGATTGGGACTGGATTTCTAAATACAATACCTACGGTGTAGATATGAAAGATATTTCTGATCGAACGTCTCTGTTAGCCGTTCAGGGCCCTAAAGCTGCACAGGCATTACAAAGCTTAACCGAAGTCGATTTATCGGCTATGGAATATTACACCTTTGTGAAAGGTAAATTTGCGGGAATCGACAATGTATTGATTTCAGCTACCGGTTATACTGGAGCTGGCGGTTTTGAGATTTATTTTGATAACGAGCATGCCGATGCTATTTGGAAAGCCATTTTCGAAGCAGGTGCACCTTTTGGTATTCAACCAATTGGACTAGGTGCTCGTGATACCTTGCGCTTAGAAATGGGTTTCTGTTTGTACGGAAACGATATCGACGATACTACTTCGCCGCTAGAAGCTGGTTTAGGTTGGATCACCAAATTCACTAAAGATTTTGTGAACTCGGCTAACCTGGCAACTCAAAAGCAAGAAGGCGTAAAGCGGAAGTTGGTGGGTTTTGAAATGATTGATCGTGGTATTCCTCGTCACGATTACGAAATTTGCGATGCTGCCGGAAATACCATTGGTAAAGTTACCTCCGGAACTCAATCGCCATCTTTGCAAAAGGCTATTGGTTTGGGTTATGTACAAACCGATTTTGCCAAAGAAGCTACCGAGATTTTTATCAAAATCCGTGAACAATTGGTGAAAGCCCAAATCGTTAAATTTCCTTTTTATAAAGGCTAGTTCAAGCATGCGACAACGAAATCTGGAGGTTTGCCTCAGTCCTGCTTTATTACACCTCTACGATATTAAAGATAGTATCGTGGTGGTGATCGATATTTTTCGGGCCACATCATCCATGTGCTATGGCATAGCCAATGGGGCAGAAGCAATCATTCCGGTAGCCAGTGTCGAGGCTTGTCATTCCTATCGAGATACCGATTATTTATTGGCTGCTGAGCGTAATGGAGAAGTAGTTGAGGGTTTTGATTTTGGGAATTCTCCGTTCTCCTATACCACTGAAAAGGTTTCGGGCAGAACCGTAGTACTTACCACCACCAACGGAACACATGCCATAAACGAGAGTCGTGAGGCCCAAAAAGTCTTAATTGGTTCTTTTTTGAACTTAAGCGCCTTGAGTACTTGGTTAAAAAACCAGCCGAATGATGTGTTGCTGTTATGTGCCGGTTGGAAAAATAAGGTTAACCTGGAGGACAGCTTGTTCGCCGGGGCTGTGGCTTACCAGTTACAAAGTGAAGGCTACAAATTCGATGATTCAGCCATACTGGCTGCTGATTTGTATCAGATGGCGCAAGATAATTTGGATGATTTTTTGAAAAAGACCTCCCACAGCGAACGCTTAAAAGAATTAAAAATTGAAGCCGATATTGCGTTTTGCCTTCAGGTAGATTTGATTGATGCCATTCCTGTTTTGGATGGTGATCGATTGGTGAAACTAGCGTAACTTTTCGTTGTTCTGATGCCGTTCGGTGTCTCTTTTGGTTTTCTTTTCGAGATTTTGCTGCAAAGCTTGAGTTAAATCAATGCCGGTTTGGTTGGCCAGACAAATGAGCACAAATAAAACATCGGCCATTTCATCCGGAAGATTCACCGATTCATCTGATTTTTTGAACGATTGCTCGCCATACTTACGTGCCATGATGCGGGCTACTTCGCCCACTTCCTCCATCAAGATGGCGGTATTGGTTAACTCGTTGAAATAACGAACGCCGGTGGTTTTGATCCACTCGTCTACGGTTTTTTGTGCTTCGGCAATGGTCATTTTATTCCTTGTTTTGGGTATCTATTAGTATGGTCACCGGTCCATCATTCAACAAATCAATCTTCATATCGGCGCCAAAAATTCCAGTTTCTACTTTAGTCTCAGTCAGTTTTTCCAGTTCTGCCTGCATAAACTCATACAGTGGAATGGCTTTTTCCGGCTTGGCAGCCCTGATAAAACCCGGGCGGTTACCTTTTTTGGTTTGGGCGAAGAGGGTAAACTGCGAAATCAGTAAAATTCGGCCCTTTACATCGGCCAAAGCCTTGTTCATTTGTCCGGCTTCATCTGAAAATATGCGCATATTTGCGATTTTCTGAGCCAGCCAAACGGCGTCTTCTGTAGTATCATTTTCTTCTACACCAAGCAGCACTAAAAATCCGGTTTCTATCTGACCGGTTAGTTTTCCTTCTACCGTACATGAAGCATGACTTACACGTTGTATAACAGCTCTCATTGTTTAAGATCGGGTATCATTACCGTGATAAATACTTAAATAGCTATCGTACCGACTAGGTTCAATCTCTCCATTTTCTACAGCTTCCAAAACTGCACAGCCGGGCTCATTGATGTGTCGGCAATTGTGAAAACGGCAATCGTTCATACGGCCGCGAATTTCAGGGAAAAAGTGCCCCAGTTCTTGTTGTTCAATGTCAATGATACCGAGTTCCCGAATGCCCGGCGTATCGATCAAATATCCGCCGAAAGGCAAAGTATACATTTCGGCAAACGTAGTGGTATGCTGACCTTTATCGCTCCAGTCGGAAACGGCACCGGTTTTCACTTTTGCCTCCGGAAGGATAGCATTGATCAGCGTGGATTTACCCACACCCGAATGTCCGCTAATTAGCGTAACCTTATTTTGGAGTAAGGCTTTAATCTGCTCAACATTGGTTCCTTCTTTTGCAGAAACGTGGTAGCAGGGATAACCCAGATCGGTATAAATTTTTTCGTACGATGCCAAAATTTCTAGACCTTCTTCACTAAATAAATCCAATTTATTGAAAATGATACTAGCCGGAATATCGTAGGCCTCAGCGGTCACCAAAAACCGATCGATGAAACCTAAAGAAGTTCTTGGCGAAGCCAAAGTCACGATTAAAAATGCTTGATCGAGGTTGGCAGCAATGATTTGGGCTTGTTTACTTAGGTTAACCGATTTACGAATGATGTAATTTTTTCGATCTTCGAGATGAGTAATTACTCCGGTTTCCAATTCGGGCTCTAGTTCAAATTCAACACGGTCGCCAACGGCAATAGGGTTGGTCGTTTTGATGTCTTTCATCCGGAATTTCCCCTGGATTCGACAATCCACCTGTTTTCCGGTATCACTTACTACCTGATACCAGCTTCCAGTTGATTTGATGACAAGCCCTTTCATGCGAGCTCTAAAATACAAAAATCTAAGGCCAAAGGCTTAAAAAATAGCTTCCGCTATCCGTTTGGTTGGTCCGGGGTTACTCATGGTGTAGAAATGGAGTACCGGAGCGCCAATACTGATGAGCTCCTTGCATTGGGCAACCATCCATTCAATACCAACCTCTTTAACTTCTGCTTCGCTTTTGCATTTGCTTACCGCTTCGCTTAAAGCTTCTGGAATATCGATGTGGAACATCTTGGGCAAACTTACCAACTGCTTTGAAGAAGTGATTGGTTTTAGTCCAGGAATGATAGGTACGTTAATATCGTTTGCTCGACACATCGCCACAAAATCTTTGTATTTCTGCACATCGTAAAACATTTGGGTAACGATGAACCCGGCACCCAATTCTACTTTCTTTTTCAGGTACTTGAAATCGGTTTTCAGGTTGGGCGATTCAAAATGTTTCTCCGGATATCCGGCTACGCCGATGCAAAAGTCAGTTTTGTAGGTATCGTCGTGGTCTTCATGCAAGTATTTACCTCGATTCATATCCATCACTTGCTTTAATAATCCAGTAGCATGTGTATGTCCACCGGGCGTAGGTACAAAAGTAGCATCGGCCTTACGGGCATCGCCTCTCAACACTAGGATATTATCGATACCTAAAAATTGCAAATCGATTAAGGCGTTCTCAGTTTCTTCTTTGGTAAAGCCACCGCAAATGAGGTGAGGCACGGCGTCAACTTTATACCGATTCATGATAGCAGCACAAATGGCAACCGTTCCCGGGCGCTTACGGTACGACACTTTTTCTAGTAAACCATCCTCACGCTCTTTGTAAATGTAGTCTTCGCGATGGTAAGTAACATCAATAAAAGGTGGATTGAATTCCATTAGTGGGTCGATGGCATCGTAAATACCATTTATGCTATGCCCTTTTACAGGCGGCAGTAATTCAAAAGAGAACAGGGTTTTGCCTTTGGCGTTCTGTATATGTTCGGTGATCTTCATATTAATAAGCAAGGTTCGGACTGAGCCACTTTTCGGCATATTCCAGCGTAATATTCTTTCGTTTTGCGTAATCTGCTACTTGATCTTGAGTTATTTTACCCAAACCAAAATAACGAGCTTCTGGATGTGCAAAGTAATAACCGCTAACGGCTGCCGCAGGATGCATGGCGAAGTTCTCGGTTAATGAAAGTCCAATGGCTTTTTCTGCATCCAATAAATCAAATAGGGTTCTCTTCTCGGTATGGTCGGGGCAAGCCGGGTAACCCGGTGCCGGACGGATACCTTGGTATTTTTCTTTAATCAGGTCCTCATTATTCAAATTTTCGGCAGCCGCATATCCCCAATATTCTTTGCGCACTAGTTCGTGTATTTTTTCGGCAAAGGCTTCTGCTAAGCGATCGGCGAGGGCCTTGGCCATGATGCTGTTGTAATCGTCGTTTTGTGCTTCAAATTCGGCAACCAGTTCATCGCAGCCAATACCGGTAGTTACGGCAAATGCACCTATGTAATCGGTCTTTCCAGTACTTTTTGGAGCTACAAAATCAGCCAAATTGTAATAGGGTTCTCCTGCTGACTTTTCGGCTTGCTGACGGAGGAAATGTAGAGTCCTCAGTCGAGAGTCTTCAGTCATCAGTTCTATATCATCATTTACCGCGTTCGCTGGCCAGAAACCAATTACACCTTTGGCTTTTAACAACTTTTCGTTGATGATTCGCTTGAGCAATACCTGAGCATCTTCAAAGAGTTTAGTGGCCTCTTGTCCTACCACTTCATCTTTCAAAATTTTTGGATAGCTGCCCCGCAATTCCCAGGTATGGAAAAATGGTGTCCAGTCGATGTAGGGTACCAATTCTTCCAGCGGAAAATCTTCAAAAACCTTGGTTCCTAAAAATTGAGGTTGCTGGGCTTCAAAATTCGACCAATCAATCGCCATTCGCTGAGTACGGGCCTCATCTAAACTCAGGTAAGGCTTTTGACTTTGTTTTTGCAAATGAGATTCCCTGCTGGCCTGATATTCTTCCCGAATTTCTTTGATATAGCTTTCGCGATTTTTTTCATTTAGTAAATTGCTGCAAACGGTCACACTTCGCGATGCATCCAATACGTGAACGGTTGGACCTGAATATTGCGGGGCGATTTTAACTGCAGCATGAATTCGGGAAGTGGTTGCTCCGCCGATGATCAAGGGGATGTCGAAACCTTCGCGTTCCAGCTCTTTGGCCAAATGTACCATCTCATCTAAAGAGGGAGTTATGAGTCCGCTCAAACCGATGATGTCTACTTTTTCTTCTTTTGCCCGGCGGATAATTTCTTGTGCCGGAACCATTACGCCCAAATCCACAATTTCGAAATTATTGCAGGCCAACACCACTCCGACAATGTTTTTGCCAATATCGTGTACATCTCCCTTTACAGTAGCCAATAAAATTTTGCCTGCAGTTTGCTGCTGTCCGTTTTTCTCTGCTTCGATAAATGGTTGCAAGTACGCCACGGCCTTTTTCATTACCCGGGCCGACTTTACGACTTGGGGCAGGAACATTTTTCCTTCGCCAAACAAATCCCCCACGATATTCATGCCGGCCATCAAAGGGCCCTCAATCACGTCGAGTGGTTTGGGGTATTTTTGACGGGCCTCTTCTACATCTTCATCCAAGTAATCGATAATTCCTTTGATCAAGGCGTGAGATAAACGCTCTTCTACCGGAGCATTTCGCCAAGCTTCGTCTTTTACCAATACCTTACCGCTGGTTTTTATGGTTTCGGCAAATTCAACCAATCTCTCCGTAGCATCGGGTCTGCGGTTAAGCAAAACATCTTCAACTAGCTCCAGAAGATCTTTAGGTATCTCTTCATACACTTCCAGCATGCCGGCGTTTACAATTCCCATATCCAAGCCTGCTTTAATGGCATGGTACAGGAAGGCCGAGTGCATGGCTTCGCGAACCACATTATTTCCCCGGAAGGAGAATGAAATATTGGAAACCCCGCCGCTCACTTTAGCAAGTGGCAGGTTTTGTTTAATCCAACGGGTGGCTTCGATAAAGTCTACCGCATAGTTATTGTGTTCTTCTAACCCGGTGGCAACGGTTAAAATATTCGGATCGAAAATGATATCCTGAGCCGGGAAGTCGACTTCATTGACCAGAATATCGTATGATCTTTTACAAATTTCAATTCGACGATCTAAAGAATCTGCCTGACCAGCCTCATCAAAAGCCATAACCACGACTGCTGCCCCGTAGCTTAAAATTTTACGTGCATGTTCCTTAAATTTTTCTTCTCCTTCTTTCAGTGAAATCGAATTGACTACTCCTTTACCTTGCAGGCATTTCAAACCGGCTTCAATTACGCTCCACTTTGAAGAGTCAATCATGATTGGCAGTTTGGCAATGTCGGGTTCTGAGGCCATTAGGTTTAGAAACTTGGTCATGGCTGCTTCAGAGTCCAGCATGCCCTCGTCCATGTTTACATCAATGATTTGCGCACCACCATCTACCTGTTGTCGGGCTACCGCGAGGGCGCCTTCGTAATCGCCACCTAAAATCAGTTTGGCAAATTTGGGGGAGCCGGTAATATTGGTCCGCTCACCAATGTTCACAAAATTGGTTTCGGGAGTAAGCGTCAGCGATTCGAGTCCGCTGAGGCGCAATTGCTTTGCCGGTTCTGCCGGTTTTCTGGCTGGATACTTGCCTGCCTTTTCGGCGATACAGCGAATGTGATCCGGCGTGGTTCCGCAACAGCCACCAACAATATTCACCAATCCGGCTTTCATGAAATCTTCTACCAAATGGGCAGTTTCATGCGCTTGCTCGTCGTAAGCGCCAAACTCATTGGGTAAGCCGGCATTGGGGTATGCTGAGATGAAACAGGATGCTTTTTCAGAAAGTTCTGCAATGTGCGGACGCATTTCTTTGGCACCCAGAGCACAGTTTAAACCGATGCTCAATAAATCAGCATGATTTAAGGAATTTAAAAAGGCTTCTACGGTTTGTCCGGATAGTGTACGACCACTGGCATCGGTAATGGTGCCTGAAATCATGATTTCAGGCACCATTACCGATGCCAGTGGTCGTACACTATCCGGACAAACCGTAGAAG
>Ga0078894_10000025_pt1 | contig 85751 bp, 76 predicted proteins | sample LauGreSu1BDMLBSD_2_FD_67506 | JGI IMG/M metagenome (GOLD analysis project Ga0078894, IMG submission 67506) | Freshwater lake microbial communities from Lake Michigan, USA - Su13.BD.MLB.SD (version 4) (version 4) | ecosystem: Environmental > Aquatic > Freshwater > Lake | place: Lake Michigan...
CCCGAAGTTTGCATTTCGATGTAGGACTTAGAATCAAACCAATCTAATAGAAAATCACCAACTGGCTTTTCAAAATCTTCACCTTCTTTTATAAAACTATAGGCAACACGACACAAATCTTCTTTATCCAACTGAAAACCATTTAGTTTAAATTGATTGTGTACATTTTTGTAAGTTACATGAATCATGATTCTTCGCTTTAATAATTAGTTATAAATTTATTTTACCCGTAAGTTTTTCTTTCCAATTGGTCCATTGGTATTTCTTACTAAAGATAAATAATATAACAGGAAATATTACACATACAGGAATAAATATTTCCCACATTCCGCCTGGATTAGAGGTGTCTTTAAATATGGAATTTGTTTGTATTGCAGTCCAATCCGAGGTTACCAATAACGCAGTAATTAGATTATTGGCTGCGTGAAAGCCAAGTGCCAATTCTAACCCTTCATCCATTAGCGTTAATATACCTAAAAATAAACCCGTACCAATGTAATAAATTAATACCCAATACCCTATTTTATCTACTTCAGGATTCAAAATGTGCATGGATCCAAAAATTACTGAAGTCATAAGTAACGGAAACCATTTGTTACTAGATAAATTTGCAAACCCTTGCATTAAGTAACCTCTAAACACATATTCTTCAGTACTTGTTTGAATTGGAATAAATACTGTTGCAATTATAAACAATATGGCAAAAGGCACCGGTTTGAAATTCCAAACTAAAGTACCCGGATTCAAATAAAAAATAACAACTGTTGATATAACTGTAAATAAAGTCCAAAGGGTAAATGAAAAAAATACCCGACTCCAATCTACTTTTTTTCTTGATGTAGTTATTTCTAATAATGATTGTTTGTGAAAATATTTTACAACTAGAATTAGTCCGATAAACCCAAAAACAAAAGACAACATCATTAAAAAAAGTGACAAATTAGAATCTAATAATTGTAATGCTTTGTTAGTATTCGCAGGAATTTTATTTGTTTTTAAGCTTTCGTTTATAAAAACCAAACTTAAAGGTATTTGACCTATTGCGGCAGCACCAATTATGACAATTGACCCAAATATATATTTCCAAAAATCATTATTTTTATTTATTCCTTGTTCTATAAACATTGTTATAATTATTAAATTTTATTTTTGCATCCACTAAAGTAACATAAATAATCACATTTCATAATCCAAATAAAAAAAATGATAACAATTTACCATAATCCAAGATGTGGAAAATCCAGAGAATGTTTGGCATATTTAGAAAAATCAAATAAGTCGTTTGAAATTATAAAATATTTAGATAATCCAATTAGTAAAAAAAAATTAATTGAAATTATAACCAAACTAAATATCCCTGCAATAGAATTAGTTCGGAAAAAAGAAAAAATTTGGATAGAAAAATACAAAGAAAAAAAACTTACAAACGAAGATGTGATTCATGCTATTTTCGAAAATCCAATAATTATGGAAAGACCTGTTGTTGTAAATAATGATAAAGCAATCATTGCAAGACCCTTAAACCTTATAGAATCTATTTTTTAATTTATTTGTAAACATTAATTAGGTATTGCTTAAACGATTGGTTATTTTTGCAGTCTTATATAAATTAAAAATTTTTACAACATATTATGAAAATATTTAAATTATTTCTAACCTCATTACTATTATTTACATCAATAATAAATTATTCTCAAAATAAACCTGAGGGAAAGAAAATAAAAATATCAGGAAAGGTTATTGAAAAAGGAACAAATATACCACTTGAATACAGTACCGTTTCATTAAAAAGTGTATCAACAAACAAAGTAGTTGCTGGAGGAGTAACGAATGTTTCAGGAGAATTCAACTTTGAAGCACCAACTGGAACATATATTGTGAAAATTGAATTTATTTCATTTAAATCTTTAGAATTAAAAGAAAAAACACTAACAACAGACACGAATCTTGGTATAATTTCATTGCAATCGGATGCAAAACAACTTAATGATGTAGTAATAAAAAACGAAAAAGCCTCTGTAGAAATTAAATTAGACAAGAAAATATATAATGTTGGACAAGATATGACCGTAAAAGGCGGAACTGCAAGTGATGTATTGGATAATGTTCCTTCTGTTAGTGTTGATGGTGATGGGAATGTAAGTTTAAGAGGGAATGAAAATGTAAGAATCTTTATTGATGGAAGACCTACAAATGCTATAAATATTGCAGAAGCTTTAAGAATAATATCTGCTGATGCTATTGAAAAAGTCGAAGTAATTACAAATCCCTCTGCGCGGTATGATGCAGAAGGTGGTGCCGGAATAATTAATATTGTACTAAAAAAAGGAAAAAATAATGGCGTCAATGGAACATTCATTGCGACAGTTGGAAATCCTAGAAATTATAATGCTACTGGAACAATCAATTTTAAAAAAACAAAATATAACTTATATTCTACAATTGGGTTCAATGATAACAATTCACCAGGTCGAACCTTAACCGATTCAGATTATCTAAACCCTGATGGTTCTGTTTTCAAATCCATTAAAGAGCGAATAAATCGTTCTTCAATAAGACAAGGTTACAACTATAGTTTTGGATTGGATTTGTTTTTAAACAAATCAACCACATGGACAAATGTTGTTTTCTTTAGGAAAAATAATGGTTTAAGTCCAATAAATGATGAAATTAACAATTTTGAATTAAACAATAATTTTGTTTCAAATCGATTTAATGATCAAGTTAATTATTCAACCGGTTTTGATTATAATTCAAATTTTAGTAAGAAATTCAAAAAGGAAGGACATGTATTAACAATTGAAGGTACACTTTCAAAAAATAACGATAAAGATTTTTCTACAATAACTAACTCATTTATTGGAGCAACAAGCTCTACTACAATTGAATCATCCAAGTATTATCAAACTCAAAACAGGTATTTATTACAGGCAGATTATGTTTTGCCATTGACAAAAAATAGTCAATTTGAAGCGGGTTATAGAGGAAATTATAATGAATTCATTAATGATTTTCAAGTAGGAAGTATTGATGATTTTGGCACCTACAACTCTTACACTAATTTTACAAACATATTTGATTACAATGAAAGTATTCATGCCATATATTCACAATTTGGATCTAAAATAAATAAGTTTTCTTATTTACTTGGTATGCGATTTGAGGACTCAAGAATAGATACAAAGCTATTACTAACCGATTTTAATTATTTAAGAAAATACAGTAACTTTTTTCCAAGTGCATTTTTCACCTATCAAATTACAGATCAAAGTACAATTTCAATTAACTACAGTAAGCGAATTGAAAGACCTAGAAACCGATTTATCATCCCGTTTCCAAACAATTATACAAGTAACATAAATTTATTTGTAGGAAATGCAAACATCAATCCTTCTTTCACTGATGCACTGGACTTTGCTTTCATGAGTAAGTTTAAGAAAGTTACCTTAACGACTTCTTTATATTACAACAGAAATAAAAATCCATTTCAATTTGTAAGAAGACCCACAGGGGATATTATAAGCATTATTGTAAACGGACTGCCTGTAGATACTCCTGTTTACTTGTCTACTGCTGAAAATTTAGATACCGATACCAGGTTTGGATTTGAGTTTACTATGAATTATACTCCGTTTAAATGGTGGAAATTGAATGGAAATTTTAACTTCTTTAAAAGCACAATTATAGGTAATTTTAAATACACCCTAAACGGATCTACAGATTTAATTAATCAGGATGTTTATCAAGAATCTACAAATTGGTTTACAAGAATTTCGTCAAAAGTTACATTGCCATATAAAATTGAATGGCAAACCAATGCTACGTATACTGCGCCACAAGATAATTTTCAAGGAAAAAGTGTTGGAGTATTTGCTGCAAATTTAGCATTTAGTAAAGATATAATGAAGGATAAAGCAACCATTTCACTAAATGTAAATGATGTATTTAATTCTAGAAAAAGAATTATGCAAACCAATTTACCTACATTAAATTCATACAGCGAAATGCAATTTCGTGTTAGACAAATCAATTTATCATTCACCTATCGTTTTAACAAACAAAAATCAGAGCGAGATAATAAGCCTAGAAGAGATAGTGAAGGTGAAGGAGGAGATTTTTAATAATATAAAATAGAAACATAAAAAAAAGCCCTGAGTGTATCAGGGCTTTTTTTTATATGTAAAAAGAATATTTATTCTGTTTCTAGTTCTCTTTTTTCTCTTCTTTCTTTTAACAACTCTTTAGTAGCACCAAAAACCCAGTAGAAAACGAAATTAATTAAGAACATCATTAACCAAAAGCCAATTGTTAAAATGGTTAAAAACAATAAAAATCCTAAGTATTGTGCGAATGTAAACATATCTTTTTGAAATTTTCTTTATAAATATAGGTCAAAGATAATTCTAAAATTTTATTCTACAAATAATTTATAGTAAAATATCAACAAGATTTTAAACAATTAAAACCATCCCTTTTTCTTAAAATAATTTATCATTCCAAGAATTAATACAAACATAAGTCCCATTACCATAAAATAGCCATATTTCCATTCTAATTCGGGCATAAATTTAAAGTTCATTCCATATATACCAACAATAAAAGTTAACGGCATAAATACCACAGAAACTAATGTTAGCGTTTTCATAACCTCATTCATTTTATGACTTTGTGTTGAAAAAAAGAAATTAGCCGCGCTATCTAAAGTACTTAAATCATATTCTATTTGATCTAACAGCTCCAAGCATTTTTGATGTAAACGTTCAAAAAAAGTATAATTATTAGCATCAATCGCATAAAAAACGTTATCATCTTTGATACTTTTAATTGAATATAATGAATCTCTTAACGGAATAATGGATCGCTTTAAAAAATTATAATTATCACGATGTTTCTCAATTTGTTCAAGTATTAAAAGATCGGTACTCTTCTTTGATTGATTGATCAAGTCTTCTACCTTGTCTTCTTCATTTTCAATTGTAATGTAGAAATTCTCCATGATGGCATCCAGTAATAAAAACAACAAATAATCGGCTTGTTTAGTTCGAACTATTCCCGAATGAGTTCGCATACGTTCTCTAATATGGGTAAAAAAATCACTTCTTTTTTCTTGAAAAGAAACTAATATTCCATTCTTTAACAAGAAGCTTATTTGCTCAACATTAATATTATCAGAATCTGCAACAGGTAATAACGATTTAATATTAAAAAATAAGGTATCATGGTACTCATCCAATTTGGTGCGTTTTGTTGTGTTTAAAATATCCGATAACATAAAGTTATCCACTTTTAAAAAAGCACCAATTTTTTCCATTATATCGGTATCATTCAATCCGTGAACATTTATCCAGTTTACTTTATTAAAATCAACATGGTTGTCAATTTCATTAACATCAAACTCATGGAATTCTGCCAAATCCGTATCGTTATATACAAACAACTGAATCTCGGTTTGAGTAAATTTATGAATACCAGTATACTCCAATAATGAAGGCTGTACTTTTTTTACTTTTTTATATTTAATTTTTCGCAACGAATATAATTTTCTATAAATTTATAAATAATTATTTTTTAAAAAGTAATTTTACACAAAATCATTTCATGAAAATATTAATTACCAACATACAAGAGTTATTGCAAATTAGAGATGCTTTTATTCAAAAAGTTTCAGGCTCTGATATGAAGCAGTTGCCCTCAATAAAAAATGCCTACTTATTGATTGAAGACGATTGCATTCTCGATTTTGGACCAATGGAAAATTGTCCAATAAACGAAGTTGATGTAAATATCGATGCAACTGGTAAAGTGGTGCTTCCTACTTGGTGCGATAGCCATACACACATAGTTTATGCAGGTAACAGAATACTTGAATTTGTGGATCGAATTAATGGATTGAGTTATGAAGAAATTGCCAATCGCGGTGGCGGAATCTTAAATTCGGCAAAAAAAATAAATGAGATTTCAGAGGAAGAATTATACCAACAATCAAGTGTAAGATTGGAAGAAATAATGCAACAAGGAACGGGAGCTGTTGAAATCAAATCGGGTTACGGATTGACCGTTGAGGGCGAAATCAAAATGCTTCGGGTTATAAAAAAACTTGCTCAAAATTACCCAATCAAAATTAAAGCAACCTTTCTTGGTGCTCATACTTTTCCTCTTGACTACAAAGAAAACCAATTGGGTTATATTGATTTAATAATCAATGAAATGCTACCTAAAATAGCCCAAGAAAATCTTGCAGATTACATAGATGTATTTTGTGAAACAGGTTACTTTTCGGTACAAGAAACCGAACAAATCATGGAAGCCGGAAAAAAATATGGATTACAAGCAAAAATACATGTCAATCAATTTAATGCAATAAATGGTATTAAAGCTTGTGTGAAACACAATGCATTATCAGTTGATCACCTAGAAGTAGTGACTGATGAAGATATTGCGGCACTTAAAAAATCAGATACAATGCCCGTGGCACTTCCCTCCTGTTCGTATTTTATTAGCATACCTTATACTCCAGCAAGAAAAATGATAGATGCAGGTTTACCACTCGCTCTTGCCACAGACTTTAATCCGGGAACAACTCCATCAGGCAATATGAATTTTGTAGTTGCCACTGCTTGCATCAAAATGAAAATGACTCCCGAAGAAGCTATAAATGCCGCAACTATTAATGGTGCTTATGCCATGGGAATAGCAGAAACACATGGAAGTATTACTAAAGGTAAAAAAGCCAACATCATTATAAGTAAGGAAGTTACATCCTTCTATCAATTACCTTATGCCTTTGGAAGTAACTTAATAGATACGGTACTCATAGAAGGAAAAATAATTCAATAAAAAAATCCGCGAAAAAGCAATAATATGCTCATTCGCGGATTTAAATAATATTTTGTTACTATCTTAAAGTAAAACTAGATTTTGTAACCAATTGGTTTTTATCAAATAAATTAACATAATAAGTTCCCGCAGCAAAGTCTTTACCTGGTAATTCATGAACTACATCTACGGTTTTATTTTCATATTTAACTCCAGCTGTAAAACTATAAGTCAACGATTTATCACCAAAATTCACGGTTACTTTATCACCTAGAACATTGTTTTTACTGTCAATTATTTGAACATAATAGGTTTTATCTCCAGATTTTGCAATACTATTTTCTGCAATTGTAAAACTCACCTTAAGCACGTCTACTCTACTCGCCTTATCTGTCTCAATCTTCTTACCAGAACTTCTTAATTTAAAAGTAGCCGTTTTTAAATTTAATATAGAAAGTTTAGAACCTTTTTCAACTGTTTTAGACAATTCTTCATTTTGACCAACCAATACTTGATTGTAATTTTTTGAATCTGTCAAAACAACATTAGTACTATCTAAATTGGTTTTTAATGTTTGGTTTTGTTTTTTCAATACATCTACCTCTTTTAACATGCTATTCATCTTGGTTTGCAATGCTAAAAATTGTTCCTTGTATTTAGATAACGAGAGTGCATTTACTTTTGATTTTTCTAACTGAGCCATTAATCCAACCACTTTTTCGCGTTCGGCGATTAATTCATCAGACATGGTAGTGTTTTCAGCTATTGCCTTATCATAACTATCTTTAAGAGCACGTAAATCATTCATTACAGTCTCTTTTTCTGTTTTCACAGATTTCACTTCGGTTGTAAGCGTACTTGCTTCACTTGATAATTTGATATTGTAATACACACTTCCTAATAACAAAAGAAGCAATACTAGAATTACAATTTTCAATGACGAATTGTTGTTTTGATTTTCCATTGGGATTAATTTTGTTAAGCAAATTTAATAATATTTATTTGTATAACGATAGTTTGTACAATTATATTATTTTTGAACTCAAACAAACAACAAAATGGAAAAACTAATCCGTTTTACGGCTTCCGATTTATCCAAAATCACCAACTACCGAAGTGGTGAAGTAAAATTTGGAGAAAAAATGATTACAATCCCAAAAGAACAAGATGTTGTTTCTTTTCTTCAAAATTGTGAATCGCAATTTGTATTATTCGGAATTCCAGAAGATATCGGAGTTCGAGCTAATTATGGGCGCCCCGGAGCTAATTCCGCTTGGGAAAGCGCAATAAAAAGCATTGCCAATATTCAGCACAACCGTTTTTGCAAAGGATCACAAATTATTGTTTTAGGTTCTTTGGATGCCTCCGAAGAGATGAAAGCTATAGAAAACCTAGACTTCAACATAACCGAAGATCGCAAAAAAATGTGTGATTTGGTTTCGATAATTGATAAAGAAGTTGCTCACATTATTGCAAATATAGTTAAAGCAGGGAAAATTCCAATTGTCATTGGCGGCGGACATAATAATGCTTATGGTAATATTAAAGGAACCGCTTTAGGAAAAGGAAAACCAATCAATGCTGTAAATTTTGACGCCCATTCCGATTTTAGAATCCTAGAAGGACGTCACAGTGGAAATGGCTTTTCGTATGCATTTGAAGAAGGATTTTTAAAAAAGTATTTTATTTTTGGATTGCATCACAGTTACACTTCAAAAAATGTTTTAGACAAACTAAAAACTATAAAAGAGCGCGTTCTTTACAATACTTACGACAGCATGAAGATCAAAAAAACAAAAGATTTTGATTCCGAAATGCAGTTGGCTCTCGATTTTATAAATAATGATTTTTATGGAGTGGAAATTGATTTGGATTCGATTCCAAATATCCCTTGTAGTGCAATGACTTTAAGCGGATTTTCGGTAGAAGAATTAAGGCAGTTTATTTATTTCTTTGGAAATCATACCAACGCAGCTTATTTACACATTTGCGAAGGCGCTCCAAGCCTAGATAATGAAAAAAACAATCATTTGGTTGGCAAATTAATTGGTTACCTCATAACCGATTTCATCAAAGCAAAAAATAATATCGAACTTCCATTATAAAACAAAACCCCGATAAATCGGGGTTTTATATTTCTATTTATGATTTACTGAGGCTTCGGCTTCCGGATTGTGTTTGTGTTTGAAGAAAATTGCAAATAATACGGCAATTATTAAAGCATATCCTGCAAAAGCAAACCAAATCGCGTGCCAATCTCTTATCCCATCATGAGTGAAAAATTTATCAATTACTATTCCACTGATCAATCCTCCAAAGAAAGCTCCAAATCCGTTAGACATCATCATAAACAATCCTTGTGCAGAAGAACGTATTTTTGAGTCGGTTGTTGTTTCAACAAATAAAGAACCCGAAATATTAAAGAAATCAAAGGCCATTCCGTAAACGATACAAGAAAGAATAATCATCCATAAACCATCTACTGGATTTCCAAAAGAGAACAATCCAAAACGCAATACCCAAGCCAACATTGAAATTAACATCACTTGTTTAATTCCGAATCGCTTTAAGAAAAACGGAATAGCAAGAATAAACAACGTTTCCGAAATTTGAGAAATCGACATGATTATGGTTGAATATTTAACTACAAAAGAATCTGAATACTCTGGAACTTTAGAAAATTCAGATAAATATACATCACCATACATATTTGTTAATTGCAACGCCCCTCCTAAAAACATGGAGAAGATAAAAAACAATGCCATTTTGTAGGTTCCAAATAATTTAAAGGCATTCAATCCTAATTTTTCTCCCAAAGAAGCATCAGTAGCAATTAATTTTTGGGGTAGACATTTCGGTAAGGTAAATGAATAGATTCCTAATATAACAGCAGCAAAAGCCGAAAGATAAAACATGTTATAAGAGGCCTTATTACCTGTTAAATTGGTAATCCACATGGCTGCAATAAAACCAACAGTTCCCCAAACCCGGATGGGTGGAAAAACTTTAACTACATCAAAATTATTGGTTTTTAAAATATTATAAGCAATAGAATTAGACAAAGAAATTGTTGGCATGTAGCACAACATCGCTGCGAAAATCACATAATAAAATGTGGTTGGATCTTCAACTTGCGGAATGTACAGGAGCGCCAATCCGCCCAAAATGTGTAAAATACCATATAATTTTTCAGCATTTATCCATTTGTCTGCAATAATTCCAGTTAATGCCGGCATCACAATTGAAGAAATACCGAGTGTAGAAAATATTGCTCCAAATTCGGCTCCACTCCAATTCTTAGTTCCAAACCAATAATTTGCAACGGTAATTAACCAAGCTCCCCAAACAAAAAACTGAAGGAAACTCATTAAAGTAAGTTTAAACTTAATATTCATAATTGTTTTGTTTAGTAAATAGATTGTAAATCTAATATAATTATCAAAATAGAAAAATATTAATATTCTATTTATAAGAACCAATTAAAATAAAACAAAATTTTGTTTAACTTTTTGTAAATAATATTAAACATTTTGTAAATTTGTAGAAAAATATAACCATGAAAATTTACACGCTGCACAGCAAACAAAATCTTCCAATTTCAATTGATGAAGCTTGGAAGTTTCTTTCTGATCCTAAAAACTTAAAAGTAATCACCCCAAGTTATATGGGATTTAAAACACTTTCGGGTGATGATAGAGCCATGTTTGCAGGTCAAATCATTCAATATATAGTTACCCCTGTTTTTGGAATTCCGATGAAATGGGTAACCGAAATCACACACGTAAAAGACAACAGCTATTTTGTAGATGAACAACGTTTTGGACCCTATTCGTTATGGCATCACAAACACTTTCTTAGAGAAATTCCGGGCGGTGTTGAAATGGAAGACATTGTAGATTATAAAATCCCTATGGGAATTATAGGTCAATTAGTACACCCTATTTTGGTTGCCCCAAAATTGAAGGAAATATTTGACTTTCGTAGAAAAAAATTAATTGAACTTTTTGGAGAATTTAAAGGATAAATCATGAAAAATATTTTACTTATAGGAGGTTCCTACGGAATGGGATTAGCTATCGCAAAAGAATTACACAACGGAAACAAAGTATTTGTTGCCTCCCGAACATATGAAAATTTGAATGATTTAAATGTCACATACATTCCGTTTGATGCATTAACCGACACATTAGATACAACCCAACTACCAGAAGTGATTGACGGATTAGTTTACTGTCCAGGAAGTATTAATTTAAGACCCTTTAGAGGATTAAAAATAGATGCATTCGAATCGGATATGCAAATAAATTTCATAAGTTTGGTGAAAGTAATTCAAACCGTTTTACCCAATTTATCAGCTTCCAATCAATCGAGCATTGTATTGTTTAGTTCGGTAGCAGCCAGTATGGGAATGCCTTTTCACACCAGCATTGCCGCTGCGAAAGGAGCTATTGAAGGATTTGCAAAAGCTTTAGCAGCAGAATATGCGCCAAAAATTAGAGTTAATGTTATTGCACCATCGTTAACTGACACACCGCTAGCTGATAAGTTTTTAAATTCGGATTTGAAAAAAGAAAAATCAGCTGAAAGACATCCTCTTAAAAAAGTTGGAACAAGTGAAGATATGGCTCAAATGGCTTGTTTCTTATTGAGCGAAAAAAGCAGTTGGATTTCGGGGCAAATTTTTCACGTAGACGGCGGAATGTCAACTTTATTAGTTAATGGATAAAAAAACAAAAAATATTTTTTGGTTTCGTCGTGATTTACGATTAGAAGATAATGTTGGATTATTTCATGCCTTAAACAGTGAACTACCTGTTTTGCCTATTTTTATTTTTGATGAAAGTATCTTATCTCAATTACCAAAAAATGACGCCAGAGTCACTTTCATTCACCAGCAACTAGAGAAAATTCAATTAGAACTTTCCAAAGCAGGAAAATCGTTAGCTGTATTTCACGGAATACCCCAAGAAGTGTTTAAAAAATTAATTTCAGAAAATGAAATTAAAGTGGTTTACACCAACCACGATTACGAACCTTATGCTCGAAAAAGAGATTTGGAATTATTCCAACTTTTTAAAGAACATAACATCGAGTTCAAGACCAGTAAAGATCAAGTAATATTTGAAAAAAGTGAAGTTGTAAAAGACGATGGCAATCCCTATGTGGTTTACACTCCTTACAGCAACAAATGGCTGGATCATTTCAATAAAATAAAACTTACTTCCTATAATTCAGAAGAATTAATTTCAAACATTGCAATTCATAATTATCCTTTTTTGAAGTTGGAAGACATTGGCTTCACTCCTTCTGCGATTCAAGTTACTCCTTTTGATATTTCTTCCAATTTGATTGATAATTATGAAGCCACTCGCAACTTTCCGGCATTAAATAAAACGTCTTATCTCGGAATTTACTTGCGATTTGGTGCTGTTTCAATTCGGAAAATGGTTGCTTTAGCTCTTCAAAGCAAGAATAAAACTTTTCTTAAAGAGTTGATTTGGAGGGAATTTTTTATGCAAATTTTATGGCATTTCCCACATACAGCCAAATCGAGCTTTAAACCAAAATACGATGCTATCCAATGGGACAATAACGAAGAATTGTTTCAAAAATGGTGTGAGGGAAAAACAGGATATCCTTTTGTAGATGCAGGAATGCGTGAATTAAATGCCACTGGGCACATGCACAATCGCGTTCGAATGATTACCGCAAGTTTTTTATGCAAGCATTTACTAATTGATTGGCGTTGGGGCGAAACTTATTTTGCAACCAAACTTTTAGATTACGAACAAGCTAGTAATGTTGGTAATTGGCAATGGGCTTCGGGTAGCGGTGTAGATGCAGCGCCCTATTTTAGAATTTTCAATCCTACAGAACAAATTAAAAAGTTTGACAAAGATTTAATCTACATCAAAAAATGGATTCCGGAAATTGATACTTCAAGCTATCCAAACTCAATTGTAGATCATAAAGAAGCAAGAGAAAAATGCTTGCGTGTTTACAAAAATTCTGTAGGCTAAAACGATTCAAATTCACTAAAAAAATAGTAATTTTGCATCTTTAAATCAAACAAATCACACAATGAAAAATACCGCTTTATCTCATATACACGAAAATTTAGGAGCAAAAATGGTTCCTTTTGCAGGATTTAATATGCCTGTTCAATACGAAGGAGTAAATGCTGAACACGAAACTGTAAGAACTGCCGTAGGGGTTTTTGATGTTTCACACATGGGTGAATTCTTCTTAAAAGGAGAAAATGCTTTGGCATTAATTCAAAAAGTAACTTCAAATGATGCCTCTAAATTAGTTGATGGTAAAGCGCAATATTCTTGTTTACCTAATAATGAAGGCGGAATTGTAGATGACTTAATCGTTTATAAAATTTCCGACAATGATTATATGTTGGTGGTTAATGCTTCGAATATTGAAAAAGATTGGAATTGGATTTCTTCTCACAATGATTTAGGCGTAAACATGACCAATGCTTCTGATGCGTATTCTTTATTAGCAATCCAAGGTCCTAAAGCGGCAGCAGCAATGCAAAGCTTAACCAATATAGATTTGGCAAATATGGCCTATTACTCCTTCCAAATAGGAGATTTTGCTGGAGTTTCCAACGTAATTATTTCTGCAACTGGTTATACAGGTTCAGGAGGATTTGAGATTTATTTCAAAAATGAAGATGCCGAAACAATCTGGAATAAAGTATTTGAAGCAGGCGCTTCATTTGGAATTAAACCTATTGGATTAGCAGCAAGAGATACTTTACGATTAGAAATGGGATTCTGTTTATATGGAAATGATATCAACGACACCACCTCTCCTATTGAAGCTGGTTTGGGATGGATTACAAAATTTGATAAAGTATTTACAAATTCGGCAAACTTAAAAGCCCAAAAAGAAGCGGGTGTTTCCAAAAAATTGGTTGGTTTTGAATTAATCGAAAGAGGAATTCCACGTCACGACTACGAAATTGTAGATGCTAACGGAAACATTATCGGAATTGTAACATCGGGAACTATGGCGCCAAGCTTAGGAAAAGGAATTGGAATGGGATATGTAAAAACTGAATTTGCTTCAGTAGATAGCGAAATTTATATTCAAATTAGAAATAATAAAGTAGCAGCCAAAGTAGTTAAAATGCCATTTTACAAAAAAGCATAACTTTCTTTTGTTATATAAACGAAAGAATTACTTTTGCAACCGATAAAAATTACACATAATATTCTTAGAAATGGGAAGAGCATTCGAATTTAGAAAAGGTAGAAAAATGAAGCGTTGGGCAGCAATGGCCAAAGCATTTACTCGTATTGGTAAAGATATTGTAATGGCCGTGAAAGAAGGCGGACCAAACCCTGAAGCAAACGCAAGATTAAGAGCGGTTATTCAAAATGCCAAAGCGGCAAACATGCCAAAAGAGAATGTTGAAAGAGCTATTAAAAAAGCTACCGATAAAGATACTGCAAACTATAAAGAAGTTTTGTTTGAAGGTTATGCTCCTCACGGAATTGCACTTTTAATTGAAACCGCTACCGATAATAATAACCGAACCGTTGCTAATATTAGAAGTTATTTCAATAAATGCAATGGAACTTTAGGAACTCAAGGTTCGGTGGAATTTATGTTTGATCATACTTGTAATTTCCGAATTCCAAATAATAATATTGATATTGAAGAATTAGAATTAGAATTCATTGATTTTGGTGCCGAAGAAATTTTTGCAGATGAAGACGGAATCTTAATTTATGCTCCTTTTGAAAGTTTTGGTGCGATACAAAAAGAATTAGAAAACCGTGGAATTGAAATTTTATCTTCTGGATTTGAGAGAATTCCACAAATCACAAAAAAACTAAACGAAGCTGAAATTGCGGATGTAGAGAAATTGATTGAAAAAATTGAAGAAGACGATGATGTGATGAATGTATATCACACAATGGACGAATCAGAATAAAAGTTATTCCAATATAATTAACTCCGTTTTGTGTAAACAAGGCGGAGTTTTTTCTTATATTTAATATAAAATTTAAAGAAATAATATGGCTAGATTTGTAGAAAACGATTTGCCAAAAGCAAAAATTAACAGCAGTTCATTAAGCAAAGCACTTTTAATTTTTAAGTATGCCGACAACCATAAATGGAAGTTTTACTTAGGATTGTTTTTCTTATTAATGACCGGCTGCACTGCCCTAGCCTTTCCAAAGTTAATGGGAATGTTGGTAGATTGTGTGAAAAACAAAGATACTTCCGAAGCCAATTCTATTGCCTTAATTTTAGTGGGTATTTTATTCTTACAATCGTTTTTTTCTTTCTTCCGACTTTCTTTATTTGTCAATTTCACTGAACATACTTTGGCTAATATCCGCTTGGCATTATACAGTAATTTAGTAAAGTTACCCATGACATTCTTTTCCCAGAAAAGAGTCGGTGAATTAAATAGCCGCATCAGTTCAGACATTACTCAAATTCAAGACACCTTAACTTCAACCATAGCAGAGTTTTTAAGACAATTCATTTTAATTATTGGTGGTGTGGCTTTGCTTGCTAGTCAAAGTTTTAAACTTACATTAATGATGCTTTCTATTGTTCCTGTGGTTGCTGTTGCAGCAGTAATTTTTGGAAGATTTATAAGAAAGTATTCTAAAAATGTACAAGACAAGGTTGCCGAAAGTCAGGTAATTGTAGAAGAAACATTGCAAGGAATTAGTAATGTTAAAGCTTTTGCCAACGAATGGTATGAAATTGCGCGATACAAAGGTAAAATACAAGAAATCGTGAAAATTGCTATTAGAGGCGGTAAATACCGTGGTTACTTTGCATCGTTTATCATATTCTGTTTATTTGGTGCTATTGTGGCTGTAGTTTGGTATGGTGTAACATTGAGTATCAGCGGTGAAATGAGTGTAGGCCAATTGATTTCATTTGTATTGTACTCTACTTTTGTTGGCGCTTCTTTTGGCGGTATCGCCGAATTATATGCTCAAATTCAAAAAGCTGTTGGAGCCACGGAGAGGGTTTTTGAGTTATTGGATGAAACACCCGAAAAGATCAACACAATTTCAGAAGACAATCTTGAAAAAATACAAGGAAATGTAACCTTTAAAAATGTGTCTTTTTACTATCCTTCCCGTCCAGAAGTACAGGTTTTAAAAGATGTTAATTTCACTGCAAATTTCGGACAAAAGGTTGCTATTGTTGGACCAAGTGGTGCTGGTAAATCGACTATTTCCTCACTTTTACTTCGATTTTACAATATTGTTGGAGGTTCAATAGAAATTGATGGAAAAGACATTTATGAGTATGACTTAGAAAACCTTCGTGGGAATATGAGTATTGTTCCTCAAGATGTGATTTTATTTGGCGGAAGCATTCGTGAAAACATTGCTTACGGAAAACCTACAGCCAGCGAAGAAGAAATTATTCTTGCTGCCAAACAAGCCAATGCCCTTGATTTTATTAATGGTTTTCCTGAAAAATTTGATACTTTAGTTGGTGAGCGCGGAATTAAACTATCGGGTGGACAACGCCAACGAATTGCTATTGCCCGAGCATTATTGAAAAATCCAAGTATTTTAATTCTAGATGAAGCGACTTCCTCTTTAGATAGCGAAAGTGAAAAATTAGTTCAAGAAGCTTTAGAAAACTTAATGGAGGGAAGAACAAGTATTATTATCGCCCACCGTTTAGCAACCATTAGAAATGCGGATGCAATTTTAGTATTAAATGAAGGGGTAATTTCAGAATCTGGAACGCACAAAGAATTACTTGAAATAGAAAACGGTATCTATAAGAATTTAAGCAACTTACAATTCAATGAATATTAATTTTTATTTTGCTTTTCTTCTATCTCTTTCCGTTTTAAGTAAATTCAATTCTCTACTGGTTTGTCCTGCAACAGATGTGTTTTCTTCAGCTCTTCGAATCAAATACGGCATAACATCACGAACAGGTCCGAAGGGTAAATATTTGGTTACATTGTATCCATTTTCGGCCAAGTTATAACTGATGTTATCACTCATTCCATACAATTGACCAAACCAAATTCGGTTGTCATTTTTACCAATACCATTTGCTGCCAACATTTCCAACAATTTATACGAACTAGCTTCATTGTGCGTTCCCGCAAAAATTGCCATGGTTTCAATATGGTGCATCATATAATCTACTGCAGCGTTGTAATTATCATCAGTAGCTTGTTTGGAAGCACAAATTGGGGTTGGATAACCTAGTTCTTCTGCACGCTTATTTTCTTTTTCCATATAAGCACCGCGAACCAATTTCATTCCTATTTTAAAACCTTTTGCTTTAGCTCGTTCATGTAACGATTTCAAATAATCCAATCGATCCCAGCGGTACATTTGCAAAGTATTGAAAATAATAACTTTTTCTTTGTTGTATTGAACCATCATTTCTTCAACCAATTCATCAGCGGCATCTTGCATCCAACTTTCCTCAGCATCAATCAATAAAGCAACATCTTTATCATAAGCGGTTTTGCAAACCTTTTCAAAACGAACTTTTACTTTATTCCATTCTTCTTTCTCGACATCAGTTAAAGGCGTCTTCGCTCCTACTTTGGTATACAAATCCAATCTTCCAAAACCTGTTGGCTTGAAAACTGCAAACGGAATTGCTTTGCGTTCCTTAGCAAATTCGATAGTCTTTAAAGTCATTTCCAAAGCAGCATCAAATTGCGCCTCTTCTTCTTTTCCTTCCACCGAATAATCCAAAACAGAAGAAACCCCTTTGGTATACATTTTATCAACTACAGAAAGACAATCCTGCTCATTTACTCCACCACAAAAATGATCAAAAACGGTAGCACGAATAAGCCCTTCAACTGGAAGGTGTGCCTTTATGGCAAAATTGGTTACAGCCGTTCCAATACGAACAAGAGGTTCGCTACCAATAAGTTTAAAAAGAAAATAGGCTCTATCTAGTTCGGTATCGCTTTTTAAAGAGAAAGCAACCTCGGTATTATTGAAAATTTTATCCATCATTTAAATTGTGATAATTGCACAAATATAATTAGAGTTAAGCGAATATTTATTAAAAATAACCTTATTTTTGACCTTAAATAACAAGAAAATGCAATCCATTAAAGCCAGCGAATATTCTATTTATTTCAACCAAGAGGGTTACCAAATGCTTAATGCTTGGATTTCAGACAGCAATTATTCAAAATTATTCCTTTTAGTTGACGAAAATACCAATGAATATTGTTTGCAAAAGTTGTTGCCAAAATTAGAGGTTGAGATTCCAATTGAAATTATTGAAATTGAAGCAGGTGAAGAAATGAAAACCATTTCAACTTGTGTTGAGATTTGGTCTATTCTCTCCGATTTAGGTGCAGATAGAAAAAGTGCTATCATTAATCTTGGTGGAGGTGTTATCACTGATATTGGAGGATTTGTGGCTGCAACATTTAAAAGAGGAATTGATTTTATAAATATTCCCACTTCACTATTAGGAATGGTAGACGCTTCAATTGGAGGTAAAAACGGAGTTGATCTGGGGAATTTAAAAAATCAAATTGGAGTGATTATCCCTCCCAAATTGGTTTTAATTGATACTGATTTTTTAGAAACATTACCTCAAAATCAAATGAAATCTGGTTTAGCTGAAATGCTTAAGCACGGATTAATCCATGATAAAAATTATTGGCTTCAGTTTAAAAATTTAAATGAATTGAATTTTGACGATTTCGATACATTAATCCATCGTTCGATTGAAATAAAAAACGAAATCGTTTCTCAGGATCCAACCGAAAACGGAATCCGCAAAGCACTAAACTTTGGTCACACTTTAGGACATGCTATAGAGAGTCATTTTTTAGACACTCCTACCCCATTACTTCATGGTGAAGCAGTGGCTATTGGAATGATTTTGGAAAGTTATATTTCAAAAGAGAAAAAACTGATTTCCGAGGAAGATTATTACGAAATAAAAAATACACTTTTGGCAATTTATGAAAAACCTATTTTTTCGAAAAAAGACCAAGAATCCATAATAAATTTACTCATACACGATAAGAAAAATGAGTATGGAAAAGTACAATTTGCGTTAATTCAAAATATCGGAGCGATAATTTTAAATCAATCTGCTGATAATGAATTAATTATAAATAGCTTTAAAGAATTTCAAAGTTGATTATTTTTTAATTATTTTTTTTCAAATGACATATTTTATTTTATAAATTTGCGCTGATGATTAAAAACAAAAACAACAGTTTTCCTTTGTTTCTGGATGCAAATTTTTCAAGTTGTCCAGAGGGTAACGCTAGTATTTACAATACTAAAACTTCTTATGTTGTTGCAAATTTTAACATCATTGAATACATTACAATTGACTTACCAATTGCCTACGCAAATATTAGGGTTTGAAGAATGAATTAATCTGTGTTTAATTTCATTTATTTAATCTAATACCATCCCTAATGAATACTAAATATTTCGACTTAATCAATCAAACATACTATTTTCCTCAAGAGGAATTTAGCCTTAATAAAGATAATGCCCTTCAATTTCACAATATTGATTTGATGAAATTAGTTGAGCAATACGGAACTCCATTAAAGTTCACTTATTTACCCCAAATTTCCAACAACATTAAAAAGGCCAAAAATTGGTTCCGTAATGCCATGGAAAAAAATAAATATGAAGGTAAATACTATTATTGCTATTGCACTAAAAGCTCTCATTTTGAATACATTATGAACGAAGCTTTTAAAAACAATATTCATATTGAAACCTCTTCAGCATTTGACATTAATATCGTAGAAAATTTAATGGAAAATGGAAAGATTAATAAAAGTACCTACATTATATGTAATGGTTTTAAAAGAGAACAATACATAACCAATATTGCAAGATTAATCAATAACGGACACAAGAATACTATTCCAGTAATTGACAACTATGAAGAATTGGATTTACTTCAAGCTGAAATAAAAGGTAAATTTAAAATAGGTATTCGTATTGCCGCAGAGGAAGAACCTAAGTTTGAGTTTTATACCTCGCGTTTAGGAATTGGATATAAAAACATTGTTCAGTTTTACAAAAAACAAATTCAAGAAAATGATAAATTAGAGTTGAAAATGCTTCACTTCTTTATCAATACCGGAATCAACGACAATGCTTATTATTGGAATGAATTAGTTAAATGTATCAAAGTATACATTGCATTAAAGAGAGAATGCCCTACCCTTGATGGTTTGAACATTGGAGGAGGCTTTCCGATTAAAAATTCATTAGCTTTTGAATACGATTACCAATACATGATTGATGAGATTATACATCAAATTAAAATTGCTTGTGATGAAGCTGAGGTAGATGTTCCTAATATTTTTACAGAATTTGGATCTTTTACTGTAGGAGAATCTGGTGGCGCTATTTATCAAGTATTGTATCAAAAACAGCAAAATGATAGAGAAGCTTGGAACATGATTGACAGCTCTTTTATCACTACATTACCCGATACTTGGGCAATTAATAAACGTTTTATCATGTTGGCCGTTAATAGATGGAATGACACTTACGAAAGAGTCCTTCTTGGCGGAATGACTTGTGATAGTGATGATTATTACAATTCTGAACAAAACATGAATGCCATTTATTTGCCAAAATATAATAAGGAAAAACCATTATACATAGGATTTTTTAACACCGGAGCTTACCAAGAAACTATTGGAGGATTTGGAGGTTTACACCACTGTTTGATTCCGCAGCCAAAGCACATCTTAATTGATAGAGACCAAAACGGAATTCTTGCTACCGAAGTATTTTCAGAGCAACAAACATCGGATGATGTGTTAAAAATATTAGGATACACAAAAAAACAATAAAATTATTTTGTTTATAGTGTATGTAAAAGGTGAAATTAATAGTTTAAATTTATTTAATATCAGCCACTTAAACCCTTGTTTTTAGGGATATAAAGTGCCTTAAAATTAATTATCAAAAATTTGAAATATTAAAAAAAATAGTTTTTCTTTGAACCAAGTGATTACAACCCAATTAAAAAATAACAATGAGTAAAGGACCAATAAGTCAATTTTTAGAAAAAAATTATCTTCATTTTAATTCTGCTGCATTAGTAGATGCTGCAAAAGGATATGAACAACACCTTTTGGAGAATGGAAAAATGATGATTACACTTGCTGGTGCGATGAGTACTGCAGAGTTAGGTAAATCACTTGCCGAAATGATTCGCCAAGATAAAGTTCATATTATTTCATGTACGGGTGCTAATCTTGAAGAAGATATCATGAATTTGGTTGCACACAATTCTTATAAAAGAGTTCCGAATTACAGAGATTTAAGTCCGCAGGAAGAATGGGATTTATTAGAAAATCACTACAATAGAGTTACAGATACTTGTATTCCTGAAGAAGAAGCTTTTAGAAGATTACAAAAACATTTATTTGACATTTGGAACAATGCTGATTCTAAAGGAGAACGCTATTTTCCGCATGAATTTATGTATCAAATGTTGAACTCTGGCGTATTAAAACAATATTATGAAATTGATCCAAAGAATTCTTGGATGATTGCTGCAGCAGAAAAAAACCTTCCAATAGTAGTTCCTGGTTGGGAAGATAGTACCATGGGAAATATTTTTGCTTCGTATTGTATTAAAGGTGATTTCAAACCTACAACAATGAAAAGCGGTATTGAATACATGATGTGGTTAGCAGATTGGTATCCAAAAAATTCAGATGGAAAAGGAGTTGGTTTCTTTCAAATTGGAGGTGGTATAGCTGGAGATTTTCCCATTTGTGTGGTACCAATGTTATACCAAGACATGGAAATGCATGACATCCCTTTTTGGAGTTATTTCTGCCAAATTTCAGATTCTACAACAAGCTACGGATCCTACTCAGGAGCGGTGCCAAATGAAAAAATAACATGGGGTAAATTAGATATTGATACTCCAAAATACATTATTGAATCAGATGCAACTATAGTTGCACCATTAATATTTGCATATTTATTAGATTTATAATATCCTATTTATGAAAAGAATAATTGTTGATTATGCCAAGCTAACCGGTGACATTTTAAACTTATTAGTAGAAAAATTTCCAGATGGATATGACAGTACTGATATTATTCGTTTTAGAAATGCCAAAGATGAACTAATTGAAGCTGTTGAAGTTAGAACTGAAGATACAATTTATTTAGTAAAAGTAAGCACCAAACTAGCCAGCAGAATGGAGAAGTTTGAGGAAGATGATTTGGACGCAGTAATTGAGCCAATTGCTCCAGTTAAAGGACTGGATATAGATGATGATGATTTACCAAGTGAAGATGAAGAGGAAGAAGTAGATTTATTAAAAGACAGTGGTGGTTCTGAAGATACAGAGGAAGAAGATGATGATGATTTAGATCTAGAATCTTCTGATAATTTTGAAGAAGAAGAAGAAGAATAATTTATACTTTTAAAAAAAACCTCAAGAAAATCTTGAGGTTTTTTTTTAAATTAGCTTTAGAGATATCGTTCCATAAATACATTTTGATGATGAATTTGATGTCCAATTATAATAAACCCTGCAGCTCTTACTGACATTGGATTATTTGAAGCAATTCCAATTCTGCTCAACTGTTCTGTATCAAAGGATTTAAACAAACTCAAAGTAGCATAGCGCACAGCAGATAATTCATTTAATAATTCCATTATACTCCTTTTTGATCCGTTAGCATATTTAGCAAAATCATCTTCTTCGTATCCTGGTAATTCGGTTGAATCATTTCGAGCAAATCGTAAAGCTCGGTATGCAAATACCCTTTCGGCATCAATAATATGTTGAATAATATCTTTAATTGTCCATTTTCCCTCTGCATAACTATAATCAAACTTATCCATTGGAATATCTTGTATGAATTTAACAAACCTATGTAAAGAAATTTCTAGTTCCTCAATGAGATTATAATCATTAGAAACAAGTTTTAAGTAATTGTATTGATAGGTTCCGTATTCGTTAGAATTTAAATCTTGAACTTTCATTTTTTTTTTGACAAATAAATAAAAATTAAAACAAAAAACCTCAAGAAATCTTGAGGTTTTTTTTGTTATAATCAAAAACTACATATAAATTTAAAAGTCTTTAAAAATAGTGTGCATCAATCTTTTTTTATCGTTGATACTTTCGTCAAGTGAAATCATTGTTTCTGTGCGATAAACTCCTTCAATATCGTCTATCATAAAAATTACATCTTTGGCATGTTTAGTGTCTTTAGCGCGTATCTTACAGAAAATATTAAATTTTCCTGTTGTTACATGTGCAACCGTCACAAATGGAATTTCACTAATTCTCTCTAAAACAAACTTTGTTTGAGATGTATTATTTAAGAAAACACCAACATAAGCAATGAATGAATAACCTAGTTTTTCGTAATCTAAAGTTAAAGAAGAACCCATAATGATTCCCGCATCTTCCATTTTTTTTACTCTAACATGGACTGTTCCAGCTGAAATCAATAATTTTTTTGCAATATCCGTAAATGGAATTCTGGTATTATCAATCAACATGTCTAAAATTTGATGATCAACTTCATCTAATCGGAACTTACTCATAATTAAAAATTTATATTAATAAAAATTGTCAGTTCAACTAAATAATTCTGAAAGGAAGTTACTTCTTAATTCCGTTTTCAAATTTTATTACTTTACCCAAAGTAAAGTTAGCTTTTTGATCTATTTTCGGATAATTTTCTTCACTATCTTCATACAGCATTTTGTGTGCATTGTATTCATAATGACCGAATTTCCCTTTTAAATCTCCAATTTCAACTATGTATGCATTAAATTGAAGTTTGCCATCAACAAGCTCCTCTTTGAACTGAGCAGCAAAATTCGCAATTATTTTTTTACCATCATAATTTATTTTGACATTTTTATAAAGAAAATCATAAAATACCGCATTATTTTTAGCTATTTGGAAATATTCTGCATAATTATCACCAACTATATCGTTTTCGTAAATATGTTGCAATCCAGAAATCAATGAAATGAAAATCATTTTTCGAGTAAACTCTCTGTAATAATCACTTTGATAATGTCCTGCTTCAAATAATATAGTGGGAACGCCCTGTGAAGTAAATTGATCACCAATACAATTCGGATTAAATCCGTCATCAAAAAGAGCAACCTGTTCCGGAATGTGTTTTTGCAACTCTTTATTCATGGCCACAATTACTTGCATTGCTTTAGCTCGAACACCATTAACCTCTCTAGCCTCATTATACGAAGGGGCCAAAAAAGAAACAGTCGCAGGATTACCATAGGTTCCTGCTCCAAAGATTGTTCTTTGATCGTGTAAATTAAAGCAATAATTTGGTTTAAATGAATCAAATACTTTTCGTAAAATCTTACTTTCAGGTTGAGATAAATCAACCGAATCGCGATTTAAATCTATTTTATTTGCATTCTCGCGAGTGTAAACTTCTGCTCCATCAGGATTTACCATCGGCAGAATACAAAAAGTAAATTCTTTTTGTAATTCAATTCCAATTTTCTCATCCGAATGCAATAAATTAATAAAATCAAAAACTGCCTTTGTTGTGGTGCTTTCGTTTCCGTGCATTTGAGACCACATAAAAACTCTAGTTTTTCCTGAACCAACAAGGTGCTGATAAATTGGCTTTCCTAAAACCGATTGCCCAACTAATTCAATAGAATACTTTTTTAAAATTGGCTCAATATCTTGTAATGTAATATATCTACCAAATAAGGAGTTTTCCTTGTATTGCTTATGTAATTCAATATAATCCATATGCCTATTCAACTATAAAACTTCGTTCTAAAACTTTACCAACCACACCTTTGTAAAAAGGCAATATCAAATTCATATCCTCCTCATAATTACCAGTTGGGATTAATGACTGGCCTATTTTAACCTCTTTTTTTCCAAAATCAAAAGCCACAGGAATAATAGGAACATTTGCCTTTAAAGCAATGTAATAAAAACCAGTTCGTAATTCATTAACCTTTTTTCTAGTCCCCTCTGGAGAAAGTGCTAAACGAAAAACATCGTGTTTTGCAAATACTTCTGCAGAAGCATCAACATTATTTTTACCGCCACTTCGATCTAATGGCGCACCACCAACTGCCCGAAAATAATAACCAAATGGGAAAATAAATAGTTCTTTTTTTCCAACAAAATTGATTTCGATATCTAATATGCCACGAACCAATAGGGCAATAAAAAAATCTAAATTACTGGTATGTGGAATTACAATGAAAACACATTTTTTTATTTTAGGATCAAAATTTCCGATTAACTTCCAACCCAATAACTTGTAAAAAATAAAACTGTATAGTCGTTTTTTCATTTGAATTATTTTGTGTAAATTTAATATTATTCTGCTATTTTTGAGAAAAATAAAAAAATGATTGCCAAATTCTTAAGTTATTTCCTCCCAATTAATGTGATCAAGAAGAAATCTTCTGTAAGCAACTCAATAGAAGTAACTTGGAATAACGGAGAACTTGTAATTGATTCAAAAAACACCAATTATTCTTACGGGAGTTTGCAGCGAATTTTAAAAAAAGGATTAAAATATATTGGATACGAACGTATTAGAAAATTTGAAAAAGTATTAGTCCTAGGTGTCGCAGGAGGAAGTGTGATAAAAACTTTGGTTGACGACATTAAGTTTAACGGAAAAATTATAGGTGTTGAACTAGATCCTGAAATCATTGAAATAGCAAATACCTATTTTAAAATTAATGAGATAAAAAACTTAGAAATAGTAATTGGAGATGCTTTTGAATTTGTATTAAAATCTAAAGATAAATTTGATTTAATTATTATTGATGTGTTTCAAGACACTTCTATGCCAAGTTTTTTATTTGAATCCCACTTTATTCAAAGAGTAAATTACTTATTAAAGATAAATGGATTTATTTTATTTAATACTATGGTAATAAATGAAAAAAATAGAATTAGAAACTTAGATTATCGTAAAAAATTTGATGATACTTATTCCATAAGAATGTATCCAAAAGTTGAAGTTCACAACGAGTTGTTTACTATTAAAAAATTAAAATAAAAAAAGCACAGAAAAATATCTCTGTGCTTGAATTGACTTTTACCTGTATTCGTAGTCTTCCGTAAACTCTACGTTGCCCATATAACCAAGCCAATGTATGTAAAATTTATTATGAACAATTTTATAATACAAATTTGCGTGGTTTAGGGTTCTTAATTATTACATCATAATTATTTTATTTTATATAAATCACATATATATTTTTGTTTGTAATTTATTGTTTTTTTGCTAATTGCTTTCGAGTGACATAAGCCTTTAAATATTCTCCTTTCGGCTTTCCATCATCAAATGAACTAAACAACAGAGGAAATGCCGTTTTATTTCTCGCTTCTTCATTTGAAAATCCTTCATATTCTATTCTATAAATTGCCGAATACAATTGCGCTCTACCAATTCCGTGATAACAATGAATTAAAACCGGATAATTCTTAGGATTATCCATAATTGTAAAAAAAATATCTAAGTTTTTTTGATTTGGTATTTGATCTGATCCGTTATTAAAATAATTAACTCCTGGTATTTTTGACACTGCCTCTTTCTCTGCGATTAATTCTGCAGGTATTTCTGGATTGTTTACATCATCTCCAGTTCCTGGAAAACGCAAATCAACAATTGATTTAATATTATATTTCTTTACATAACTTTCAATTTCATCCGGCGGAATCACACCACTTTTATAAACTTTACCCTCAGTAATAGTCATGAAATTATTATTTATGTGTCTGTCATAAATGTATTTACCAGTTAATACTAGAGCTAAAGCAGCAAAAAGAATAACTATTTTCTTATTTAATTTCATTTAACTATGAGATTGTGATTCCTTGCAAAATTAATAAATTCAATAAGAATAATTAAAAATATATTGATTATAAATTAATAATTAATTAATTTGCAAAAAATTAGAAATCTACTAAAATGATAACAATTACACGTCTATTTGATTTCCCATATTATCAATTAGAAAAGAACAATATAAAATCTTGTTTAGTTACTAAATACGATGGTGAATGGGTGGAAACTTCCACGCAAGAATATATTAATAAAGCAAATGCAATATCTAGAGCATTACTTCGACTTGGTGTAGCAAAAAATGAAAAAATCGCCTTGATTTCTTCAAACAATAGAACGGAATGGAATATTATGGATATTGGAGTTCTTCAGGTTGGTGCGCAAACTGTGCCAATTTACCCTACCATAACTGCAGAAGATTATGAATACATTCTTAAACACAGTGAATCCAGCTATTGTTTTGTATCGGATGAGGAAGTTTTAAATAAGGTAAACTCCATTAAGCATAATGTTCCCAATTTAAAAGAAGTTTATTCCTTTAATCAAATAAGTGGCTGTAAAAATTGGACCGAATTATTAGAATTAGGCCAAGATGCATCAAATCAAAATGAAGTTGAAGATCGCAAAGAAAATGTAAAGCCGGAAGAATTAGCAACTATTATCTATACCTCAGGGACAACCGGAAAACCTAAAGGAGTTATGCTATCGCACCATAATATAGTTTCCAATGTTTTAGACAGTTCGCCTAGAATTCCTTTTGAAGAAGGTACCAGTGTTGCACTAAGCTTCTTGCCTATTTGTCATATTTTTGAAAGAGTTATTTTATACATCTACCAATATTATTCGGTTTCAATTTATTTTGCTGAAAGCATTGACAAACTCTCAGAAAATATTGCCGAAGTAAAACCTACTGTGTTCACAGTAGTTCCTAGGTTATTAGAAAAAGTTTACGATAGAATAATTGAAAAAGGTTCGGCCTTAACAGGCATCAAAAGAAAATTATTCTTTTGGGCTGTTAATCTAGGTTTGAGATATGAACCTTATGGAGCCAATGGAATTTGGTATGAATTACAATTAAAGTTAGCCCGAAAATTAATTTTTAGCAAATGGAAGGCAGGTCTTGGAGGAAATCTAAATGTATTGGTTTCGGGTAGTGCTGCATTACAACAAAGACTTACAAGAGTGTTTGCAGCTGCAGGAATGCCAGTTATGGAAGGTTATGGACTAACTGAAACTTCTCCTGTGATCACTGTAAATGACAAAAGAAATAAATTATTTAAGATTGGATCCGTTGGTAAGGCAATTCAAAATGTTGAAATTAAAATTGCAAGTGACGGAGAAATACTTTGCAAAGGTTCTAATGTAATGATGGGGTATTATAAAGATGAAAAATTAACCAGTGAAGTTATTGTTGACGGATATTTTCATACAGGTGATATTGGAGAATTAGATTCTGAAGGATTTTTAAAAATAACCGATCGTAAAAAAGAAATATTTAAAACTTCTGGTGGAAAATATATTGCACCACAACATCTTGAAAATACATTAAAACAATCCCTATTTATTGAGCAAATCATGATTATTGGCGATGGTGAAAAAATGCCTGGAGCCTTTATTCAGCTTAATTTTGGTTACACAAGAACTTGGGCAGAAAATGAAGGAATTGCAATTGGAGATTCTAATGAAGATCTAATTTCAAATACCAATGTGATTCAAAAAATTCAAGAAGAAGTTGATTTCTACAATGAAAAATTTGGAAGTTGGGAAAAAGTAAAACGATTTGAGTTAACTCCAAATTTATGGAGCATTGATGGTGGGGAACTTACTCCTACTTTAAAACTGAAACGAAAAATTATTAAAGAAAAATACATTCAGTTGTATAATAAAATATATAACTCATAAAACATTTTATTTTTAAAATATAAAATTACAATTCTCAATTTTTATTGCATATAAATTGCAAATCAGCTAAAAAAATTCCAAAAAATATCTTTAATTTGTACAAATACAATGAAGAATGGAATTTAATCCTGAAACCCTAGAAACCAAAGCAATTTATAAATTGCTTACTGGAACCATAATTCCCAGACCCATTGCTTGGGTTTCCACTGTGGATGAAAATGGCATTAACAACCTTGCTCCATTTTCTTATTTTAATATGGTTGGAGATGACCCACCTCATATTATGTTCTCTACTCGCAGAGATGCCAATTCCAATAAAGACACTCTAAACAACATTTTAGCCAACAAACAATTTGTGGTAAATATGGTTACCGAAACGCTCGTTGAACAAATGAATGCCTCAGCACAGTCGGTTCCTTCTGAGGTTGATGAATTTGAGTTGGTTGGCGTAACTCCTGTACCGTCTATTGCAGTAAAACCTAGGCGAGTTAAAGAAAGTCCAATACATTTAGAATGTGAATTGGCTCACCATTATTTTTTAGAAGACCACAAACAAGGTGGTGCGTGCGTACTTATTGGTAGAATAATTCACATGCATTATGATGATTCTGTGCTACTTGATGATTATAAAATAAATTTAGAAACCTACAAACCAGTTGCTCGATTAGCAGGTTCAAATTACAGCAAAATAGGAGATGTTTTTTCGATAAAAAGAAATTAAAATATGAAGATAGCAGTTATTGGCGGTGGTCCTGGCGGACTTTATTTTTCGATACTTACCAAAAAAGCAATGCCCCATTGCCAAATAGATATCTATGAACGAAACAAACCCGATGATAGTTTTGGATTTGGTGTTGTTTTTTCAGATGAAACGCTAGGTGAATTCTTAAAACGCGACATGCAATCATACGAATTAATTCGAAGCAAATTTGCTTATTGGGATGATATAATTATAGCAAGAAATGGTGAACAAGTCAGCATTGCAGGTAACGGATTTTGTGGCTGCTCAAGAAAGACCTTATTACAATTACTGCAACAAAGATGCCTTGAAGAAGGTGTGAGTTTACATTTTGAACAAAGCATTGATGATTTATCTCAATATGCCGATGCAGATATTATTCTTGCTTCTGATGGAATTTCAAGCGGAATTAGAACCCAATATGAGAAAGAATTCGGAACCAAAATTGCTTTAAAGAAAAACCGATTTGTATGGCTTGGATCAACCAAACCTCTAGATGCTTTTACTTATTTTTTCAGAGAAACCCCACACGGAACCATTGTTGCTCACTCCTATCAATATGAAGAAGGACGCAGTACCTGGATTTTTGAATGCAGTAACGAAACCTGGGAAAAACATGGTTTTGAAGTAACTAATGAAGCCGACACAATCTCTAAAATTTCAGAACTATTTAAAGAAGAATTGGATGGACATCCATTACTTACCAATAAATCACATTGGCGACAATTTCCACATGTAACCAACGAAAATTGGTACCATAAAAATATCGTTTTACTTGGAGATGCTAAAGCGACTGCCCACTACTCTATTGGTTCCGGAACTAAATTAGCTATGGACTGTGCTATTGGTTTATCCGATGCAGTAATTGCAAATCCAACTGATGTGCAAGCGGCGTTTCAGCAATATGATAAATCTAGAAGAAATACGGTCGAAATGATTCAACATGCGGCTTTAGTTTCGCTAGATTGGTTTGAAAATATGGATCGCAACATGCAACATCCTTTTTATCAATTTGCTTTTGGATGCATGACGCGATCTAAAAAAGTGACTTATGAAAATCTACGATTACGTGACAAATCTTTTACAGATAAAGTATCGGAAGAGTTCAATAACTATCAACTCCCTGTTCCAGCTGCTTTTTCTAAATTTAAATTACGTGATTTAGAATTGCAAAATAGAATCGCGATGGCTCCAATGGGGCAATATCAAGCTGAAGATGGAGTTGTAAATGATTGGCATTTTCAACATTATACTTCAAGAGCTTTAGGTGGTTTAGGATTGATAGTAACCGAATTAACAGCGATATCAGAAACAGGAAGAATAACTTTAGGTTGTGCAGGAATATATAATGACAATCAATTAGTTGAATGGAAAAAAATAACTGATTTTATTCATAAAAATACGCAAACTAAAATCGGAATTCAACTGGGTCATTCGGGCAGAAAAGGTGCTACTAAAAAACCATGGGAAGGTGGTGAGCCAATCCAAAATGGTTGGGAATTACTTTCTGCTTCACCTACTGCTTATAATGAAAAATTTGCAGTTCCGAAAGAAATGACTATTTCTGATATGGATCAAATTGTTTCGGAGTTTGTTCAGGCCACCAATAATGCAAATGAAGCAGGTTTTGATTTAATCGAATTACAAGCGCATCATGGATTTTTATTGGCTTCCTTCTTATCTCCCCTTACAAATAAAAGAAAAGATGAATTTGGCGGAAGCATTGAAAATAGATTGAAATTTCCTTTGCGTGTTTTTAACGAAATGCGAGCTGTTTTTCCAAAAGAAAAACCAATGTCCGTTCGAATTTCTGCTACTGATTGGGCTGAAGAGGGAATTTCTGAAGCAGATGTATATACAATAGCCTCTGAATTCAAGAAAGCAGGTGCTGATATAATAAATGTTTCAACTGGTAATACCGTGGCAAATCAAAAGCCTCAAACGGGTAGAATGTGGCAGACGCCTTTTGCTGATGCCGTTCGAAATACCGTTCATATTCCAACAATTACTGCGGGTTATATTCAAGACATTGATCAAATTAACACCATTATTCTTAACGGAAGAGCCGATATTGTTGCGCTTGGAAGACCTTTGTTATTGGATCCATATTTTGTTCGAAATGCTCAAGCCTACGAACAATTAGAAACAGAAATTCCAAATTCCTACAAAGCTGGTCTTTCGCATTTATATCCTTTAAAAGCAGCCGAAAGAAAACAATTGGAAGGAATGAAAAAAGCATTGAAACCAAAAAGTAATAAAAAGTAATTATAAATTATGAATTACGAATTATGAAAAAAGATAATGTGGTGCAAATTAAAAGTTATGCATTTGCAGTTCGGATTGTAAATGTTTTTAAATATTTATCAGAAGAAAAAAAAGAATATGTACTGAGCAAGCAACTTTTAAGATGTGGAACTTCAATTGGAGCAAACATAGAAGAAGCAATCGGAGGACAGACTGAAAAAGATTTTTTTGCAAAACTTACCATTTCTTACAAAGAAGCAAGAGAAACTCATTACTGGATTAGATTGTTAAAAGACACTTCTTATCTTTCAAATGAAGAGGCTCAAAGTTTATTAAATGATGTTGAAGAATTATTAAGAATAATTGGTTCTATTCAAAAAACGTTACGTAATTCGTAATTTAAAATTCGTAATTATTTATGGAAGATAATTTTGCTCATGACAATTTACCAAATCAGGAATTACAACCTGATTATCTATTTACCGATTTACCTCAATTTCAGCACTCAGAAATACTGAATTGTGTAGATAAATTGTTGGACAATCATATTAAAGAAGGTCGCGGCAATAGCGTTTGCATCAGAACTTTTGATACAACATGGACCTATCAAGAGCTATTTGAAAAAGCCAATCAAATAGCACATGTATTAGTTGAAGATTTAAATTTCAAATCAGGAAATCGTGTACTGATTCGATCAGCAAATAACCCAATAATGGTTGCATGTTGGTATGCAATATTAAAAGCAGGTGGCGTAGTTGTTGCTACCATGCCACTACTTAGAGAGAAAGAACTGACTACAATTATTGATTGCGCACAAATTTCCCATGCTTTTTGCGATAAAGAATTGGAAGAGGAAATGATTTTGGTGAAATCTGAATATCTAAAACAAATCTGTATTTACGGAAATTCCCAATTGGAGGAATTGATGAAGTCAAAACCTACTACTTTTTCAAATTATAATACCAATAAAGATAGCGTTGCACTCATTGGATTTACCTCAGGAACTACAGGATTACCCAAAATGACTTCACATTTCCACAAAGACATTTTAAATATTTGTGAGTGTTTCCCTAAATATTCTCTTAAACCTACTTCCAATGATATTTTCACCGGAAGCCCTCCAATCGGTTTTACCTTTGGATTAGGTGGATTGGTTTTGTTTCCCATGTATTTTGGTGCTTCAACTTTTTTAATTGAAAAACCAAGCCCTGATGTATTATTAAATGCAATACAAGAACATAAAATCACCATTTGCTTTACCGCTCCAACAGCTTGGAGAATCATAACAACCAAAGTAAAAGAATACGATATTTCTAGTTTGCGAAAATGTGTTTCGGCAGGAGAAACCTTGCCTTTAAAAGTTTGGCAAGATTGGTACGATGCAACCGGATTAAAGATAATTGACGGAATTGGAGCTACAGAAATGCTGCATATTTTTATCTCTTCCAATGAAGAAAACATGAAACCTGGAGCCACCGGTTTACCAATTACAGGTTATGAAGCCAAAATAATTGACCTTGCCGGAAACGAAGTTCCTACTAACGAACCTGGAAGATTAGCCGTGAGAGGAATTACGGGTTGTAAATATTTAAATCGTGAGGACAAGCAACGAGAATATGTTGAAAACGGATGGAATATTACCGGAGATATTTTTAGAAAAGACGATGAAGGATACCTTTGGTTTGTAGCTCGTGGCGATGATATGATTATTTCTTCTGGATACAATATTGCAGCAATTGAAGTAGAAAGCGTACTTTTGACTCACGAGGATATTCTAGAATGTGCTGTTGTGGGTTTACCCGATGAAGAACGCGGTATGTTAGTATGCGCACATATTGTATTAAAAGACAAAGAAAAAGCTTCCGACGCGATGAAAAACAGAATCCAAAATTGGTTTAAAGAAGTGGCTGCGCCCTACAAATATCCAAGAGTAATTAATTTTACCGAGGCGTTACCAAAAACAGAAACCGGAAAAATACAACGATTTAAATTAAAGTAAGATGAACCAACCCTTTATAAAACAAGAAAAAATTCGTTTTCAGCATGTAGATTATGCCGGAATAGTTTTCTACCCTAGATTTCTAGAAATGCTGAATTGCTTAGTCGAAGATTGGTTTGAAGAAGCATTAGAGCGTCCGTTTTCAAAAATGCACGAAACTAACGGAATTCCAACCGTTGATTTGAAAGTGCAATTCAAAAAAGCTGCCCGCTTGGGAGAAATCTTAACCAAAAAATTATGGGTTAAAAATTTAGGTGGCGCTTCCATTCTTTGCGGTTTTTCATTTGAAGATGAACAAGGTGCTATTTGCTTGGAAGGCGAAGTGACTCTAGTTAATGTTGCATTTAATGAAGATCGAAACGATATTAAAGCAGCTCCTTTTTCTGAAGAAATGAAAAATAAAATAGCTTCATTTATAATAAATTAATAAAATGGAATTCAAAAAATTCAAAGCCGCCACCGTTCAAACGTCACCCGTTTTTTTAAATGTAGAAAAAACGATTGAAAAAGCAATCACTTTCATTAAAGAAGCGAGTAACAACGGAGCGCAATTAATTGCTTTCCCTGAAGTTTTTGTAGCAGGTTATCCGTATTGGAATTGGATCATGACTCCGGTGCAAGGGAGCAAATGGTATGAAGAATTGTATAAAAATTCGGTTGCCGTTTCTGACGAATCCATGCAACCCTTATTTCAAGCTGCTAAAGATAATAACATTCATATTGTCATTGGAATCAACGAACGCGGGGCTAGCTATGGTGAAATATACAACACCAATTTAATTATTGATAACCACGGAAATCTAATTGGGAAACACCGAAAATTAGTACCAACTTGGGCGGAAAAACTAACTTGGACCTCCGGCGATGGTTCTTCTTTAAAAGTATACAATACCGAAATTGGTCCGATTGGAACCTTAGCTTGTGGTGAAAACACCAATACTTTAGCTCGATTCACTTTGCTATCGCAAGGCGAATTAATTCATATCGCCAATTACATTTCGCTACCTGTTGCCCCACCCGATTATGACATGGCTGAAGCTATTAAAATTCGTGCGGCCGCCCATTCATTTGAAGGAAAATTATTTACAATCGTTTCTTGTTCTACCATTTCGCAAGAAATAAAAGACGCTTTACGAGCAGATGTTCCAAATGTTGATGAATTGCTGACTAGAAAAAGTGCTGCTTTTTCAGGATTTATTGGTCCGAATGGTGCTGTAATTGGAAATCCATTAATTGATGAAGAAGGAATGATCTATGCAGATATTGATTTGGAAAAATGCATTCAACCGAAGCAAATGCACGACATTTTAGGACATTACAACCGATTTGATATTTTTGATTTACGAGTGAACACAGCTCCTACCAGAAAGATCACTTTTATTGACAATCACGAAGAATTTAATACAAAATAATATGGAATCAAAACATTCAGACGACCAAATAGGAAGAGCTCGAGTTCAAGATTCACCAGAACTGGAGGCCTATTACAAAGAATTGGAAACTCTTGGAGCAGGTGCTTTATGGACAGTTGCTAATGACATTGAACCATGGGAGCCAAAGTCAAATTCTGTTCCAATGTTGTGGAAATATGATGATTTGAGAGCCTTAGTATTAAAGTCATCCGAATTAGTTACGCCAGAACAAGCGGGTCGTCGTGTGGTTTATTTAGTAAATGACAAACGAAAAGACGTAGCGGCAGCAGTAGGCTGGCTGTACACTGGAATTCAAGTTACACGTCCTGGCGAAAGTACTTCGGCACACCGTCATCGTGCTTCTGCATTGCGTTTCATAATGGAGGGAAGCAAAGGGTATACTGTGGTTGATGGAAATAAAATCATGTTGGAAGTAAATGATTTTGTAATTACACCCAATTCCACTTGGCACGAACACGGAGTTGAAGAAGATGGTGAAACCTGTATTTGGCAAGATGGTTTGGATATTCCTTTGGTTAATGCTTTGGAAGCAAATGATTATGCCGTTTACGATGGCAAACAACCCTTAACAGCTCCAATTAATCATTCTCCAATGACATTTGGTGGTGCAGGATTAATTCCGGTAGATACAATTTGGGACAAACCATACTCGCCTCTTTTTAAATATTCTTGGAAAAATGTCTATCCAAATTTATTGGAAGTAGCAAAAGTGAACGATATCAATCCGTTTGACGGAATCTTAATGCAGTATTCTAATCCCTTAACAGGTGGTCATGTGATGCAAACCATGGGTGCGTCAATCCAGTTATTGCCTGCAGGGTTTAAAGGAAAAGCACACAAACACACCGGATCCTTTGTTTACCAATGTGCCAAAGGAAAAGGCTATTCCATCATCAATGGAAAACGATTCGATTGGAAAGAGCGTGATATTTTCTGTGTCCCGAGTTGGGCTTGGCATGAACACCATAACCTATCTGAAACCGAAGATGCGTGTCTTTTCAATTTTAATGATTTACCTGTAATTGAAGGATTGGGGTTATTTCAAGGAAGAGACTATTCAGAAAATAACGGACATCAATTGATTCAATAATAAAACTTAGTTACTTAGCAACTTAGAACCTTATAAAAAATGAAACTACTTACATACAAAACAGCAGACACAGAACCTCGATTGGGATTTCTTCATAACAATCAAGTAATCGATATGGAAGATTTTGGAGATATTTCTAATTTTCCGCTTCCAAATGACATGCTCGATTTAATAGATCTTGGATTCGAAATCATTGAAGAAATTACTGAAATGATTGCGGAAACTCCAGAGAACTTCTTTGAAGAAATTTCCTACGAAATGACTGAAGTTACTCTTCTGGCTCCGATTGAAAAACCGAGAAAGAACATCATCGGAATTGGATTGAACTATACCGAACACGTTGCCGAAAGTGCAAGAACATTAGATACAACCGGTAAATTACCTCAAAAACCAATTATCTTTTCGAAACCACCAACAACAGTTACAGCTACCAATACCCAAATTATTAAAAACACCAAGCTAACTTCTCAATTGGATTGGGAAGTAGAATTGGCAGTTGTGATTGGTAAAAAAGGAAAATACGTTGCAAATGTCGATGCGTTGGATTATGTATTTGGTTATACCGTAATCAACGATATTTCTGCTCGTGATTGTCGTAGAGAAGGACAATGGATTGTTTCAAAAGGGCAGGATACTTTTGCACCAATGGGCCCTTATTTGGTAACCAAAGACGAAATTGAAAATCCGCACAACTTGAAATTATCGTTGAAGGTTAACGGAGTGGAAAAACAAAATTCGAACACTCAGTTTATGCTTTTCAACATCAATGATTTGATTGAAGATTTAAGCATTGTGTTTACTTTAGAACCTGGAGACATTATTGCAACAGGAACCCCATCTGGAGTGGGCGCCGGTAGAGATCCTCAAGAATGGATGCATGATGGCGATGTGGTGGAAGCCACTGTAGAAGGAATTGGAACTATTGTAAATACAGTAAAGGAAACATAAAAGAGATGGCTTCGTGCTTCGCAAAAACATTATGAAAAAATACAGAATAGGACAAATAGTTCCGTCTTCTAATGTGACGATGGAAACCGAAATACCAGCCATTTTTAGAGCAAGAGAAACCATTTTACCTGAGCGTTTTACGTTTCACAGCAGTAGAATGCGCATGAAGAAGGTAACCAAAGAAGAGCTAGAAGCCATGGATGCCATGAGTTTAAAATGTGCCCAAGAACTTTCGGATGCACAGGTTGATGTTATGGGATATGCGTGTTTGGTTGCCATTATGAGTATGGGACGCGGTTACCATTGTGTTTCAGAAGTGAATTTACACCAAGAAACAGTAGCGAACGACTTCCCTACTCCAATAGTAACTTCTGCAGGTGCATTAATAAATGGATTAAAAGTTTTAGGCGCCAAACAAATATCGATTATTACTCCTTACATGCGACCGTTAACCGACATGGTAGTTGATTACATTGAACACCAAGGAATCAAAGTAAAACAAAGTATTGCTTTAGAAATTCCAGATAATTTAGAAGTAGCAGCTCAAAACCCAATGAATTTATTGGAAATATACAAGCAGTTGGATTTAACCGATGTAGATGTTTTGGTAGCATCGGCATGTGTACAAATGCCATCTTTGGAAGCAATCGATTTAATTCAATCAGAATGCGGCATTCCGGTTACTTCGGCAGCAGTTTGTACTACCTATGAAATGATGAAAAAAATTGGAATTGAAGCAAAATCAAGTATTGGTGGAGCACTTTTAAGTGGAAAATACTAATTCGTTATAGTAATTCAATTGCATTTTTTGCTTTTTTTGTTTTGCGATAGTTTTCGGGGGAAGTGTGACAGATTTTCTTAAACACATGTCCAAAGTTGCTGTAATTCACAAATCCTAAATCGAAAGCAATTTCATTTATAGGCTGATTGGTTTCTTCAATCAATGCCTTTGCAATTTCCATTTTATGAAATAAGATATATTGGTAAGGCGTATTTCCAATAATACTTGAAAAAATTCGAATAAAATGGTGCTTTTTCCATTTGGTTAACTTTGCTAATTCATCAATATCGATCTTTTCATAAATGTTATCATTGATGTAATTAATTACATATCGAATACGATACGGAACATCTTCAATTACCTTTTTATCTGTTTTTAGTAAATCCAAGTGCTTGTGGGAATAATTATAAAGTATGATTTTTACCAATGCCTTTAATTCTGTTTTACGAACGGGCTTCAATAAAAAACCATAAGGTCGCGTGACTTTTATTTCTTCTAAAGTGATATTGTCTGCATTTGTAGAAATATACATAAACGGAATTAAATCGGCATTCAGTAAATATTTCCCAATTTCGGTTGCAGTAATTTTACCTTTGATATCATTATCAATTAAAACCAGCTGGGGTTTTAATGTTTCAATCTGCTGTAAAATAGCAGTAGTAATTACCATATTTAGAATTACCTCATAGCCTTCACTTTCTAAAATACTTTGTATATTTTGAGAAAGTTGTAATTCTGATCCAATAAAAAGTACCATATTTCTACTCATATGAATTACTAAACAATTTAAATTCAGTTATTAACTTTAGATTTTATCTTAATTTACGAATAGATTTTAATTCAACTACTATAAGTTGGATTAAATTAACTGAATTCAACTTTTTTATTTTAATCCATAACTTATAAAAAAATTGAATTGGCATTGAACCTCTTAAAAATTCTCAATATCTCTTAAATAACAATAAAATATTTAATAATTTTTACTTCATCAATAAGTTGTGAATGTAAAATAAATTAAACGATTATGTGTATTTATTCATACAAAAAAAATAATTAATGTAGTAAGAAGCTATATTAATATTCACTAAAAAAGCGGAAAATTGACTAAATACAATAATCTAAAGCCATAAATGTTAATATTATTTAAATTTATTATGCGTGCATAGTAAATTATTTGTATATTTGGATAAATTAATCAGTTTGATGAAAGAAAAAACAATTGACTATTTACTTAGATCCACTTGGCAGGCAGTTTCAAGGATGTATAATGAAGAGGCTTCTAAGTTTGAAGGATCCATGGCTATTGGTTTTGCATTATTAAGTATAGATAAAGAAAACGGAACACCATCAACCTATATCAGTAACCGAATGGGGATGGAACCTACTTCATTAACTCGAACCTTAAAAACATTAGAAGAAAAAGGATTAATTACCCGAAAAAAAAATCCTGAGGATGGCCGAGGTGTATTGATTTACCTAACTCCACTTGGTAAAGAAAAAAGAGAATTATCTAAAGAAACCGTTTTGAAATTTAATGAAACGATTAAGAAAAATATACCTGAAGAAAAACTGAATCATTTTATGGAAGTTACCGAAATGATTAACGAATTAATTACTGAGAAAAAGATTTTTTGAACCACATTCAAATAAAAAAATGAAAAGAATTATAAAAAAAGTAGCGGTTATCGGTTCGGGAATTATGGGATCCGGAATTGCATGCCATTTTGCCAATATTGGCGTTGAGGTATTGCTGTTGGATATTATTCCGAATTCATTAACCGAAGCCGAAGAAAAAAAAGGATTGACCCTTGAAAGCAAAGCAGTTCGTAACCGAATTGTCAATGACCATTTGGCGAATGCTTTAAAATCAAACCCCTCTCCTATTTACAACCAAAAGTTTGCTAGCAGAATCACAACCGGAAACACAACCGACAATCTCCCTGAAATAGCTTCATGCGATTGGATTATTGAGGTGGTTGTGGAGCGTTTGGATATCAAAAAACAAGTATTTGAACAAATAGAAAAATTCCGTAAACAAGGAACATTAATAACTTCCAATACCTCCGGAATTCCTATTAAATTCATGAGTGAAGGCAGAAGCGATGATTTTCAAGCGCATTTTTGCGGGACTCATTTCTTTAACCCTGCTCGTTATTTGAAATTATTCGAAATCATTCCTGGTCCAAAAACAACAACAGAAGTTTTAGAATTCTTAACGAATTATGGTTCGCAATTTTTAGGAAAAACATCGGTCGTAGCGAAAGACACCCCTGCTTTTATTGGAAACCGTATTGGAATCTTCGGAATTCAGAGTTTGTTTCATTTGGTAAAAGAAATGGGACTAACTATTGAAGAAGTAGATAAACTAACAGGACCTGTAATTGGAAGACCTAAATCAGCTACTTTTAGAACGGTTGATGTAGTTGGGTTGGATACTTTAGTTCATGTGGCTAATGGATTGTATGAAGGTTGCCCAAATGATGAAGCACACGATTTATTCCAACTTCCCGATTTTATTTCCAAAATGATGGAAAACAATTGGTTGGGTAGTAAAACCGGACAAGGTTTTTACAAAAAAGTTGGTAAAGAAATTCTATCTTTAGATTTAACTACCTTAGAATACCGAGCTGCAAAGAAAGCCTCTTTTGCAACTTTAGAATTAACTAAAACCATAGAAAAACCGATTGATCGATTTAAAGTATTGGTTAAAGGAAAAGATAAAGCAGGAGATTTTTACAGAAAAAGTTTTGCTGCCATGTTTTCGTATTGTTCCAATAGAATCCCTGAAATAGCTGATGATTTCTACAAAATTGACGATGCTATGAAAGCTGGATTTGGTTGGGAAAATGGACCCTTTGAAATTTGGGATGCCATTGGAGTTGAAAATGCTATAGAATTAATGAAAGCCGAAGGATATACTCCTGCTGAATGGGTAAATGAAATGTTAGCTTCTGGAAATTCTACTTTTTACACTGTAAAAAACGGAGCTACACATTATTACAATGTTGCAACCAAATCCCAAGAGAAAGTTCCGGGGCAAGATGCCTTTATTATTTTAGATAACATTCGCGAAAGCAATACAATATGGAGTAATTCGGATGCCAGTATCATTGATTTAGGAGACGGAATTTTGAATTTAGAATTCCATTCGAAGATGAATACCATTGGTGGCGGTGTATTAGCCGGGATTAATAAAGCAATTGAGCTTGCTGAAAAAGAATACCGCGGATTAGTAATTGGAAACCAAGGAACAAATTTCACCGTGGGTGCCAACATCGGAATGATATTCATGATGGCCGTAGAACAAGAATACGACGAATTAAACATGGCAATAAAATACTTTCAAGACACCATGATGCGCGTACGCTACTCCTCTATTCCGGTAATTGTTGCCCCACACGGAATGACATTAGGCGGTGGTTGTGAAATGAGCATGCATGCCGATCGTGTCGTTGCTGCAGCAGAATCCTATATTGGATTGGTTGAATTTGGCGTGGGTGTAATTCCTGGTGGCGGAGGTTCAAAAGAAATGACTTTGCGTGCCTCCGATTTATATAGAAAAAATGATGTAGAACTGAATGTGCTACAAGAGTATTTTCTTACAATCGGAATAGCAAAAGTAGCAACCTCTGCTTATGAAGCATTTGATTTAGGCGTCTTACAAAAAGGTAAAGATATTGTAGTGGTGAATAAAGACCGTCAAATTGCAGTGGCAAAACAAGTTGCTTTACAAATGGCTGATCAAGGCTATACGCAACCTATTCGTAGAACAGATATTAAAGTATTAGGAAAACAAGCCCTTGGAATGTTCTTAGTGGGAACGAATCAAATGGTAGCTGGAAAATACATATCCGAACACGATTTGAAAATTGCCAATAAACTAGCTTATGTAATGGCGGGTGGCGATTTATCAGAACCTACATTAGTAAGCGAACAATATTTATTAGATATTGAAAGAGAAGCCTTTTTATCCCTATGTGCTGAAAGAAAAACTTTAGAGCGTATTCAGTTTATGTTAACCAAAGGAAAACCGCTTCGTAATTAATTATTTTGAATTATAAATTCTATATTTTAAATGATATCTATTCATCTAAAATAAAATTAATTTAAAATTCATAATTTAAAATTTAAAATAAAAAAAATGAAAACAGCTTATATAGTAAAAGCCTACCGAACAGCAGTTGGAAAAGCTCCAAAAGGAGTTTTTCGTTTCAAGCGTCCAGATGAATTAGCAGCAGAAACCATTCAGTTTATGATGAAGGATTTACCTGATTTTGATAAAACTCGAATAGACGATGTAATGGTTGGTAATGCCATGCCCGAAGCCGAACAAGGTTTGAATGTGGGACGTTTAATATCCTTAATGGGATTAAAAGTAACTGATGTTCCTGGGGTAACTGTCAACAGGTATTGTGCTTCCGGATTGGAAACTATTGGAATGGCAACCGCAAAAATCCAAAGTGGAATGGCCGATTGTATTATTGCAGGTGGTGCCGAAAGCATGAGTTTTATTCCGATGGGTGGCTACAAACCCACCCCAGATTATGCCATAACAAAAGAAGGGCACGAAGATTATTATTGGGGAATGGGTTTAACTGCTGAAGCAGTTGCCAAACAATTTGCAATTTCAAGAGAAAATCAAGATGAATTCTCCTTCAACTCCCACCAAAAAGCTTTAAAAGCACAGGCAGAAGGAAAATTTGAAAATCAAATTGTTCCGATAACCGTAGAGCAAACATTCATCAATGAAAATGGCAAAAAAGAAACCAAATCGTATGTAGTTTCGAAAGATGAAGGTCCAAGAGCTGATACCAATATTGAAGCATTAGGTAAATTAAAACCCGTATTTGCAGCCGATGGTAGTGTCACCGCAGGAAATTCCTCACAAATGAGTGACGGTGCCGCATTTGTTCTGATTATGAGTGAAGAAATGGTGAAAGAATTGGGGGTTACCCCAATTGCTCGATTGGTAAACTTTGCTTCTGCTGGAGTAGAACCAAGAATTATGGGAATTGGGCCTGTAAAAGCAATTCCGAAAGCCTTAAAACAAGCCGGATTAAATTTAAATGATATTGATTTAATTGAGCTAAATGAAGCTTTTGCGTCTCAATCTTTAGCCGTTATCAGAGAATTAGGTTTGAATCCAGATATCGTAAACGTTAATGGTGGTGCCATTGCTTTAGGGCATCCACTGGGTTGCACCGGAGCCAAATTATCAGTCCAATTATTTGAAGAAATGCGACTGAGAAAAAGAAAATACGGAATGGTAAGTATGTGCGTTGGAACCGGGCAAGGATGCGCCGGGATTTATGAACTGATATAATTATTTTGTATTTTAAATTATAAATTTTGAATTGATGAAAGAAAATTTAATTGCTACAAAAACATTTGATTTTGCATTAACGGTAATTGAACTATTCATTCAATTAAAAAAAGAAAATGAGTTTATTATTTCAAAACAAATAATTAGATCAGGAACAAGTATAGGTGCTAATGTGGAAGAAGCAATTGCGGCGCAATCAAAAAAAGATTTTATTAATAAATTATCAATTGCTTCAAAAGAGGCAAGAGAAACAAAATATTGGCTAAGATTATTAAAGCAATCAGAATTAACTCAAATAAATGTAGATTCCTATTTAACTGAAATTGAGCACATAATCAATATATTAACCAAAATAATTAAAACTTCACAAGAGTTAAAATAATTTAAAATATATAATTTATAATTCAAAATATATAAACCATGAGCGACATAACAAGAGGTGGACAATTTTTGGTTAAAGAAACCAAATGCGAGAATGTCTTTACGCCAGAAGATTTCTCGGAAGAACAATTAATGATGCGTGATTCGGTTAAAGAATTTGTAGAAAAAGAAATTTGGCCAAACAAAAACCGATTTGAAAGCAAGGACTTTAAACTCACCGAAGAGCTTATGAAAAAAGCAGGTGAAATGGGATTTTTAAGTGTTGCTGTTCCCGAAAATTATGGAGGAATGGGAATGGGATTTGTAGATACTTGTTTGGTATGCGATTATATTTCGGGTGCAACAGGTTCGTTCTCAACGGCTTTTGGTGCCCACACCGGAATTGGAACTATGCCAATTACCCTTTACGGAACAGAAGAACAAAAACAAAAGTACGTGCCAAAATTAGCCTCAGGCGAATGGTTTGGTGCTTATTGCTTAACCGAACCCGGTGCAGGTAGCGATGCTAATTCAGGTAAAACTAAAGCAGTTTTATCCGAAGACGGAACTAATTATAAAATCACTGGACAAAAAATGTGGATATCCAATGCCGGATTTTGTTCGCTATTTATTGTTTTTGCACGAATAGATGATGATAAAAACATTACTGGTTTTATTGTTGAAAATGATGCTACAAACGGAATAACATTTGGAGAAGAAGAACATAAATTAGGAATAAGAGCCTCCTCTACCCGCCAAGTTTTCTTTAACGAAACGAAAGTACCGGTTGCAAATATGCTTTCCGAAAGAGGAAACGGATTTAAAATAGCCATGAATGCCTTGAATGTAGGCCGAATCAAATTGGCAGCTGCCTGCTTGGATGCGCAGCGTAGAGTCACCACCAATGCCATAAATTATGCTAACGAGCGGGTTCAATTCAATACCCCAATTTCTCAGTTTGGAGCAATTCGTTATAAATTAGCCGAAATGGCAACTTCAGCTTATGCGGGAGAAAGCGCCACCTATCGTGCTGCAAAATCAATCGAGGATCGAATCAATGCTCGTATCGCAGAAGGAACATCACACCAAGAAGCCGAATTAAAAGGGGTTGAAGAATTTGCCATTGAATGTTCGATTCTAAAAGTAGCCGTTTCTGAGGATGTTCAAAATTGTGCCGATGAAGGAATTCAAATTTATGGGGGAATGGGCTTCTCAGAAGATACTCCGATGGAAAGTGCTTGGCGAGATGCACGTATTGCTCGTATTTATGAGGGTACTAATGAAATTAACAGAATGCTATCGGTGGGAATGTTGATTAAAAAAGCCATGAAAGGCCACGTTGATTTGTTAGGTCCTGCGATGAAAGTTCAAGAAGAATTAATGGGAATTCCATCCTTTGATACACCCGATTATTCGGAGTTATTTTCGGAAGAAAAAGAAATGATTGCCAAATTAAAAAAAGCATTCTTAATGGTTGCTGGTGCTGCGGTTCAAAAATACGGAATGGAATTAGATTCGCACCAACAGTTATTAATGGCTGCTGCCGATATGTTAATTGAAATTTATATGGCAGAAAGCACCCTACTTCGTGCTGAAAAATTAGCTAAAAAAGAAGGGCAAGCTAAAGTGGAAGAACAAATAGCAATGGCTCAGTTGTATTTATATAAAGCTGTAGATATTGTAGCTTTAAGAGGAAAAGAAAGTATCATTTCATTTTCTGAAGGCGACGAACAACGCATGATGTTGATGGGATTACGAAGATTTACGAAATACACCAACATGCCAAATATTGTAGCAATAAGAGAAAAAATTACATCTAAATTAGTAGCCGAAAATAGTTATTGTTTTTAAGCAACTTTTTAATATAAAAAGCTACTATTTAGCTAACTTTGATAAAAATAAATCAAATGAAAAAAATACTTCTTCTTACAATAGCGATTTTAGCAATTATAGTTGCCTGTAAATCTGGAAATTCTAGCAAGGCAAATGCTTTAACCATTACACTTGAACCAAAAAGTGGCAGCACCGTATCAGGAACTGCAACATTTAAAGAAAAAAATGGTATGGTTACATTTGAAGCGAAACTTACCGGATTAAAGCCGGGTGTTCACGCTATTCACATTCATGAAAAAGCAGATTGTTCGGCTGGCGATGCTACTTCTGCCGGCGGACATTGGAATCCATTGCATGTAAAACATGGAAAATGGACCGATGCTGAACACCATAAAGGCGACATTGGAAACATTACTGTTGATGAAAATGGTAATGGAACCATCACATTAAAAACAGAGGAATGGTGCATTGGCTGTGGTGATGTAACCAAAGATATTTTAGGAAAAGGTTTAATCGTACACGATAAAGCAGATGATTTTGTAACGCAACCAACAGGAAACGCAGGCGCTAGAGTTGCTTGCACCGGAATAATAAAGTAGTTATTAAATCTCCATTATAAAATCGTTATTTATTAATTTAGATAACGATTTTTTATTTAAAATTATCCTAGATTTGTAATACAAAATTGTTTTATGATTAACCCTTCGGCAAATGGTTGGATAGAAAAGTATTTCTTGGAACTTTCCAAAAAATTCCCTTGTTCTGTAACGGATTCTTTGTCATTTTATAAAAACATTCGTAAAACAGGTTTTATCTACGGTCATATTGTTAGCATAAACAACAATTCCGAACATACCATATCTCAATGGCATCCTGAAGAAGTATCTAAAATAGCCTTGCTTAATACTTTATTTGAAACCTATTATTTCACTACAAAGCAAATAGATCAAAAAGACTTTATTGACAAAACGGTTCATTTTTATGAAAAAATGACACCCAAAGGATTTGGAATTTTAGATAAACTACTTCCCTCTTCAGATAGTTCAAAATTGGAAAGTATTATTGAAGAAAGGGTCAAAACCAATAAAGATATAATCAGCAGAAATTTTTCTCATATTGTTACCAATGCACTATTATTTGTAGACATACTGGCATACCGACATTATTTGCTTTTTGGTGAAATTGCCGAAAATTATTTAAAGAACACTGAAGAATCAATAATTAGTTTGGTTTCTTTAGCGCTGCAAATAAAGACGGTTAAAACCTCAAATGACGATTTATTGATTAAACTATTTGATGCATCACTTCGGTATACTAAATTTTCAAAAGTAGACATTCAAACCATTGAACAACTGCCTTTAGAATATTTTAAAGACGATTTAGAAAAATTCTATTTGTTGGATTTGGCAGGATTAACTGTTTGGAATGACGGAAAATTAGACAATGAGGAATCTTATTTTTTATATAAAGTTGCTCAAATACTTCAATTGTCGGATGAAATTACAAAAGAAAGCATTCAAGAAATAACAGACTTTATTACCACTTACAAGTCTGAAATTCAATATTTTAATTATTCCAATCCGGTAAAGCATTTTTATGAGCATTCCACTTCAAGTGTGGAGCTGCTGATAAAACGAAACAAAAAAAGGTTATCAAAAGAAATAGTTGAAAGTAAAGAATTAATGCAATTGTTACTTAAATCTACTCAAAGAGATTTGGATGCATCCGAAAAAAAGAAAGTAAAAAAACAGTTGTTGGACATTTGCAAAAGCATACCATCTTTAACAATTTTTTTACTACCAGGTGGGAGTTTATTACTACCCCTTATGATAAAATTTATTCCTCAAATTTTACCTTCGGCTTTTAATGAAAACTTAGAAGATTAATATTTTGTATTAATTTAAATTAATTAAATATCTTTTATTATTATTCTAATTAGAAAATTTCAATTGGTATACATCGTCTAATTCTTCATTAGAACTCATATTTACACCTAAATCGGTAACATATCCAGAGTTCAATCCGTAGGTCCAACCGTGTAATGTCAATTCTTGACCATTTCTCCAAGCATTTTGAACAATAGATGTTTTAGCTAAATCAAATACTTGTTCTTGAGCATTTACTTCAACAAATTTATTGAATCGCTCTTCTTCATCTTTGAATGTATCTAAATAATGTTCATGTAATCTGTAAACATCTTTTATGTGTCTAATCCAATTATCTATCAATCCTATTGACTGATTACCCATTGCAGCTTTTACACCCCCACAACCATAATGACCGCATACTATTATATGTTTTACTTTTAAAACATTTACAGCATAATCCAAAACACTTAACATGTTCATATCACTATGTATTACCATATTTGCTATGTTTCTGTGAACAAAAACTTCTCCAGGTTTTGCGCCAATTATTTCATTAGCAGGAACTCTACTGTCTGAACAACCTATCCATAATAATGGAGGTTGTTGTCCTTTTGCCAAATCTTTAAAATATTCTGGATCAAGTGCTAACTGATTTTCAACCCAATTTTTATTATTGTCTAATATTTTTTTATAGAACTCACTCATTTACTATTTAATTAAATTTGGTTAAATCTACTTTAATTTTATTAATTGATAAAAAAAAGAGACAGATAATAATCTGCCTCTTTTAAAAAATTATATAATTATTTAATAAAAAACTACCTCGCCATTTGAGATAGTATGCATCCCCCCTATTATATCTATCTCACCACTTGCTATCATTTCTTTTAGTATTGGACTTCTTTCTACAATGGCATGAACGGTTCTAGTTACATTTATAGAAGCTACTTTTTCAACAAATTCTGAATTGGATGAATTTCTATTATCTAAAACTGATTTTTCATCGAAAACAGCAGGTTGAATTTTGCTTAGCAAAGCAGTCAAATTCCCCATTTCAACATGATCACATGCGCCTTTAATTGCACCACATTTTGAATGGCCTAAAACCACTATTAACTTTGCACCTGCTACTTTACAAGCAAATTCCATACTTCCTAAAATATCTTCATTTATGATGTTTCCAGCAATTCTAACGCTAAAAACATCCCCTAATCCTTGATCAAAAATCAATTCAGCAGAAGTTCTAGAATCTATACAGCTCAATATCACAGCAAAAGGATGTTGCCCATCGGAAGTGTCATTCACTTGTTCTAATAAATTTCTATTTGCTTTGAGGTTATTCATAAATCTTTTATTTCCCTCTTTTAAAATTTCAATTGCCATTGATGGTGTTATGGCCGCTTGCATTTCTTTATTTAATGTTTTCATATTTTTAATTGTTAAATGGTAAATTGTTAAAAATCACAATTTGAAATTGATTGCGATTCGATTGTTCTAAAATTTGTGACATAAAGCCGGCTTCCACTTTGAAATTTTTATTAATTACAAATCCTAAAGCGGCATAAATTCTATTTCTATCAAACAACGGCTTTTCTGTATTCACAAAAATTTCATTGTAGGTAGAAAAGTAAATGGCATTTTTATCGAGGGTCTTTTTATTTAGTGGAATAGAAGCACTCAAAAAATACCGAAGTCTAACTTGGAAATCATCTGGCAAAAAACGCTCTTCCACTCTGTATCTGTGGAAAAAATAAAATCTACCGAAATTCTGTTTGGTGATAAACTGTTGAAAAATTCGATGCTCATTTGATTCTTGCTTCTGTTCAGAATTTGTAATATACTTGTGCGTATTAACAAAGGCATATCCTAATAAAACATTATTATTGTTCTCGGTAAGGTTATAACCAAGGCCTGTTCGAAGCAACAACTGATTCGTATCACCTATAAAATCGTAATTTCGGTATTGAATTTCGTTGTGCCAATTCCAATTTTGATTTATCTTTTGATTGCCAAAATAAATAAACCAATTTCCAATTTCTGACTTCTGCGAATACAAAGAATTATTGATGCCTAAAAATAAAAAAACAAATAGGAAAAATCTCAATTCTATTCTTATTGTTTTTTAGGTTCTACAAAAACATGTTTGTCTTCCTCACCAGTTTCTACTAATCCGTATGCTTTTTTAAATCCAACTAATTTTACTTTAATTTCAAGGTCTTTAGAAGTAATTTTCTTAAATTCCTTAATAAGATCCAGAACATCATGAGCTATATATACCGTATCTGTAGCATTGATAACTACTTTCGATTTTTTTGGAATAGAAGTTAACGTATTTTTAATAGCAGCCTTATTTAAAAAAGAGACTTCTTGGGCTAATTCAATGTGAATTATATCGCCGTCATGGTATTCTTCTTTTCGGAAATTGTAAGCCCGTTTCATATTTCCTTTTAAAATAGAAATAATACTAATAACCATTCCCAATGCTACACCCTTAAGTAAATCCAAAAATACAACTGCTCCAAAAGTTGCCATAAATGGAACAAATTGATACTTTCCTTGACTCCAAAAATGTTTAAAAATAGATGGATTGGCTAATTTGTATCCAATTAATAATAAAATGGCAGCCAAAGTAGCAAAAGGAATCTTATTTAAAATTACAGGTATTGACAATACACTTATAAGTAACAAAACTCCGTGTATAACTGTTGACATTTTTGACTTGGCACCTGCATTTGCATTTGCCGTAGTGCGAACAACAACCGAAGTCATAGGCAGTCCTCCTAACAGAGCACTTATAATATTTCCAATTCCTTGTGCTTTTAACTCTACGTTTGTGTCAGTGAATCGTTTTTGAACATCCATTCTATCGGCAGCTTCAATACACAATAAAGTTTCTATAGAAGCAACAATTGCAATTGTAAACCCAACCATCCAAACTTTAGGATTTAAAAAACTAGAAAAATCAGGAAGTACCAAAATTGCTTTAAATTCTTCAATTGTTGTTGGAACTGGTAGCGATACTAAATATTTACTAGTAATTTCTAATGATGTCCCTTTGAATATGAATTCATTAATTAATATACCAATTGTAACAGCAATAAGCGCTGCAGGAAGCATTTTAATATTCTTTAAAACTGGTATTTTACCCCAAATCAAGATTATTGACAAAGAAATGGCAGTTATTATTACAACCCCAAATTTTATATCTCCAAACGAAGCAGCAACATCAGAAAAAATTTTAAGTCCAGAACCAACTGAAACATCAGAACCAAGTGCTTTTGGAATTTGTTTCAAAAATATAATTACACCAATACCGGCAAGCATCCCTTCAATCACATTGGTAGGGAAATAATTCGAAATACTTCCAGCTTTAATAAATCCTAAAATCAATTGGAGAATTCCAGCAATAAAAACGGCTGTCAAAAAAATATCAAAAGCACCTAAATCGGTGATTGCAGTAAGAACAATAGCCGTTAAACCCGCAGCTGGACCAGAAACACTTAGATGTGAATTACTCAAATAGCCTACAACTATTCCACCAACTATTCCTGAAATAATACCTGAAAATAAAGGTGCGCCAGATGCCATTGCTATTCCTAAACACAAGGGTAACGCCACCAAAAAAACCACTAAACCTGAAGAAAAATCAGATTTAAGGTTAGCAAAAAAATTATTGTTTTTTGTCATAATACCTATATAAAATTTAATACAAAGAGAATAACGCTAAATAAATGCGTTAATAAAAAGAGGTATTAAATAGTATCAGGTGGGGGAATAACTATTATCTTAGAAATATCATCGTGTTTACTTAAATTATTTGAAAGTATTTTGCACGATCTTTTTTGAGGATTAAAAACTATAAAGGTATAGGATCCAAAAATAAATTCCGTCTTAAGTTCCTTTTGGAATTCTTCTGCTTCGGAATTGTCATAAAAAAATGAAATGTCACCTTTCTTCTCCATCAAACTTACAATTGTAGGCGCTGAGAGGAAAGTTAGAAAAAAAACGATTAGTAATTTTACTACAAATTTCATGCGGCAAAAATATATTTAATAATCTTAAAAAATACTAATTACATTAAAAATTAAAAATTATTTAACAATAGTTCATAAAAAATATTTGAATTAGAGCTACAGTTATACTATAAATCAAATTGATTGTTTTTATATTTGCATCACAAATTACTATTATGACAATCACCCAACTTCAATACGTTTTAGCTGTTGCTGAACATAAAAACTTTACTCTTGCTGCCGAAAAATGTTTCGTAACGCAACCTACATTGAGTATGCAAATTCAAAAGGTGGAAGAAGAATTGGGCGTGCAAATATTTGATCGCACCAAAAAACCAATTCAACTTACCGAAATCGGTCAGAAAATTGTAAATCAGGCAAAGAATATAGTAAATGAAGCTGACCGTATTCAAGACATTGTACACCAACAAAAAGGTTTTATAGGTGGGGAATTTCGATTGGGTATCATCCCAACAATCATGCCTACGCTGTTACCGATGTTTTTGAATAATTTCATTAAAAAATATCCAAAAGTTAAATTAATTATTGAGGAACTTCATACTGAGGATATTATTTTTAAATTAAACAACGGCCACCTTGATGCAGCAATTGCAGCTACACCATTAAATGAAGAAAAGATAAAAGAAATCGTATTGTATTTCGAACCGTTTGTTGCTTATATTCCTGAAAATCATGGTGTTTACAGTAAAAAAGAAATTGAAATTAGCGATTTAAATTTAGATGAAATTCTTTTACTACAAGACGGACACTGCTTTAGGGATAGTATATTAAATCTATGCAAAAGTGATAAGAACCTAGAAAACAACCATTTCAAAATTGAAAGCGGCAGCTTTGAGACTTTAATCAAACTCGCCGACGAGGGACTTGGAACTACTTTATTACCATACCTTCATACATTAGATTTAAAAGAAAAAGACCAAGCCAAATTACGTCACTTTACAGAACCAAAACCAGCACGTGAAGTGAGTTTAATTTATCCAAAAAACGAATTAAAAATTCATATTATTGATGCGTTACGCGCAACAATTGCAGGAGTTGTAAAAGGAGCTATCGTTTTTCAAAACGTACAAATTGTAAGTCCTAAGGCGACCAAGTAGTTATATTTTTCTTGCTCGAAGCATTTCTCGTTTTCCAGGAGCACCTGGCAATTTTTCAACTTTAAATCCGCTTTCTAGCATGGCGTTTTTAATTGATGATCGGCAAGCATACGTTACCAATATTCCGCCAGGTTTTAATGCAGCATACATTTTTTGAAAGATTTCCAATGACCATAATTCGGGTTGAACCCGAAAACCAAAAGCATCAAAATAAATTAAATCAAACTGGTTGCAATAATTAATTTCTTGAAAGAATTGTTGGCGCTTGGTTAATTTAAAATTACTTGATAATTGATGCGTCTCATTCCATGATAATTGATGCATGGTTTCAAAAACTGATTGATAATTGGATGCATGCAATTCTGCAACATAATTCATTGATAACGCCTCATCAAGTAGAACAGGATACGCTTCGACGCCTGTATATTCAACTGATTTATTGGATTTATTTGCTTTTATGAAAGTAATAAAGGCATTCAATCCAGTACCAAATCCAATTTCTAAAATGGATAGCGGTTTTTCTTCGAATAAATCAAACCCACTTTTGATAAAAACATGGTATGCCTCTTGTATAGCACCATGCTTAGAATGATAGCTTTCCTCCCATTCTATCAAATGAATGGTTGTAGAACCATCTTGGGTTTTAATTATTTCGCGTTTCAAGAGTTAAGGGATAAATAATTTTTTTATTTTTGGAATTGGCCCTCCACATTTGCCTTGATGGCACGTAATACAGGCCTTCACACCTGCATTAAAATTTTGTTTTACATTTTCTGGATCAGAATAAATCAATTTTTGAGTAGCTATGAAAGCTTTTGCATTGGCATCAAAAAATGGATCTTTATCAGTACTGTCGGTAAATTTTGCCGTGTAAATTTTATTAAAAAACTCTGGGTAATTTCCTACCGGCTCGCCTTTTTCAATTTTATTTTTTATTTGCAAATTGTAGGCATACATCTGTTCCATGAGTGATGCCATTTCTGACAACTCATACATTTCAAACTTTTTCTCTTTAGTACAAGATTCATTGTTTTCAGAAGTACTTTTTTCTTTTTTCTGACAAGAAAAAAAACAAATTACCAACAATAAGACTAGAATATTTCGCATCTTATTTTTTAATTAAAACACCATCTGCCATGAAAGAATAGTTGGTTTCAGGCGCAACAATACTATCAATTGCTGCTTGAGATTTTCCAGCATCTTTAGCATATTCTTTCAAATCACTAATTGGAGTAACTTCAACAAAAGCTTTTCCATGAAGAATTACTTCACTTTCTGAAGCGTTTTTTGGAACAAAAAAACCATAATCCTTAAAACGAACTAATGCTGTTTTACCAGAACCTAAATCGATATTCATCCAACATCCTTTCTTTTGACACACATCAACAATTTTTGAAACCACTTTAATTTCAAGGGTATCCGTAGGTTTTATAGAAGTATATTTTGCTAACAAACCCTCCTTGCTTATAGCACCATCAGGGGAAATGCTATCTCCAAATTTTGCGTAAGAGCCCACTTTTTCTTCTTGCTTTACTTCTATTTTCTTATTACAGCTAGTTACTAAAAGAACTGCTGCAATAGCACAAATTATATTTTTCATAATTCTTCATTTTTATTAAAACAAAAATAAACAGATATTAAATAGAAACACTAAATATTGTTTCTTTTTTTTTTTAATTTAAATATTCATTTTTTTAGTAATTTTGCAAATTAATTATAAAAATCACAACCCACTAAACAACTAATTGTTTTCAATTTCTTGAATAGTGCTAATACTGTAAATTAAGCCGGATGAGTTTAAACAATACTCTAGAAATTGAAATAATTAAAGCTGCTTCTTCTAAAATCGATACCATTGATTTTGAAAATCTTGCTTTTGGAAATGTATTTACCGACCACATGTTGGTTTGTGATTTCAAAGAAGGATCCTGGCAAAAGCCTGTTATTAAGCCTTACGAACCTTTTATGATTGACCCTTCGGCTAAAGTATTTCATTATGGACAAGCCATTTTTGAAGGAATGAAGGCGTATAAAGACGATCAAGATGAAGTATGGTTGTTTCGTCCAGATGAAAACTTTCACCGTTTTAATAAATCAGCGGTACGTATGGCAATGCCAGAAGTTCCAGAAAATATTTTTATTGACGGTTTAAAAACTATAATCGACTTAGAACGCAATTGGGTAAAAAAAGGAATCGGAAACACTTTATACATTCGTCCTTTTATGATTGCTGTTGGATCAGGAGTTATTGCTCAACCCTCTTCGCAATATCGATTTATGATTATTCTATCTCCAGCTAAATCGTATTATTCTGGTGAGGTAAAAGTAATTATAGCCGAACATTATAGCCGTGCGGCAAATGGTGGAATCGGCGCTGCAAAAGCTGCCGGAAACTATTCGGCACAATTTTATCCTACTAAACTAGCAAATGATAAAGGTTTCCAACAAATCATTTGGACCGATGATGCTACACACACTAAACTAGAGGAAGCAGGAACGATGAATGTGTTTTTTAGAATAAACGACACCTTATTAACTGCACCAACAAGTGAAAGAATTTTAGACGGAGTTACCAGAAAAAGTTTAATTGACCTTGCTAAACGTGAAGGATTAGACATTCAAATTCGTTCTGTACTTGTTGAAGAACTTGTAAATGCTGCTAAAGACGGAAGTTTAAAAGAAATTTTTGGTGCAGGAACTGCCGCGGTAATTAGTCCGATTAGCTCTTTCTCCTATCAAGATACCGAATATGTACTTCCAAAAATTGAAGCTACATTTGCAAAACAATTGAAAGAAAAACTAACAGACATCCAATACAACAAAGCGGAAGATACTTTTGGCTGGACGGTTAAAGTATAGATAATTTACAATTCTAAGAATATTGGATTTCTTGGATTATTTGATAAGAATATAAAGCGATTTTCATAAAAATCGCTTTTTTATTTATACTGAAAACCAACTGCTTACCATCTCTTTTTCGGAGTGGATTGCATTTTTATGAAAAAACTCATTGGTTTTACTATCGTATTCATATTCACCTATCCAATCCTTATAATTGTTTGCTAAATCGTTGATGCTGTTACAAACAAAAATTATTTCCTCAGTAGTTGTGGTAGGATGCACTGACATTCGAATCCATCCTGGTTTTTTAATCAAGTCCCCTGAGGTAATTTGGCAAACTAAATCATTCGAAGTTTCTTGATCAACATGCAGTAAATAATGCCCATAAGTACCGGCACAACTGCAACCACCTCGGGTTTGAATTCCGAATTTATCATTTAATAATTTCACACCCAAATTAAAATGTAAATCTTTAATATAAAATGAAATAACGCCCAATCGATCTTGGGTTTCTTCCGCCAATAAAACAACATTTGGATTTTCTTTTAAGGCATCAAAAATATATGAAACCAACTCGTGTTCGCGTTTCAAAATATTTTCAACTCCCATTTTTTCTTTCAATTGAATTGCCAAAGCCGTTTTTATTACCTGCAAAAATCCTGGAGTTCCGCCATCTTCTCGATCTTCAATATTATCAATGTATTTGTGCTCTCCCCATGGATTAGTCCAGCTTACGGTACCACCTCCTGGGCAATCGGGAACACTGTTTTTGTATAAATTTTTATTAAAAATTAATACACCCGAAGTTCCAGGTCCACCAAGAAATTTATGAGGTGAAAAGAAAATAGCATCCAAATAACTTTCTGGATCTTGAGGATGCATATCGATAGCAACATAAGGCCCAGAACAAGCAAAATCAACAAAGCAAACGCCATTATTTTGATGCATTAATTTAGCTACTTCATGGTAAGGCGTTTTAATTCCGGTTACATTAGAGCACGAAGTAATACTTGCAATTTTAAAATTTCGATCTTGGTATTTAACTAGAAGTGCTTTTAGATTATCAATACAAAACAACCCCTTTTCGTCTGCTGGAATCACCACAACATCGGCCATAGTTTCCAACCAAGAGGTTTGATTGGAATGGTGTTCCATATGCGAAACAAAAACAATTGGCTTTAATTCCGTTGGAATTGAAGTATACTCTCTTAAATTCTCAGGTATTCTTAAACCTAAAATACGCTGAAACTTATTCACTACACCGGTCATTCCGGTGCCCGTATTGATTAACACATCATCATTTGTAGCATTTACATGCTTTTTTATAATGTGTTTGGCTTCATGATATGCCATGGTCATGGCCGTTCCTGAAACAGTGGTTTCTGTATGTGTATTTGCAACGAATGGCCCAAATTCATTCATCATTTTCTCTTCAATAGGGCGATACAAACGACCACTTGCAGTCCAATCAGTATAAATAATTTTCTTCTTCCCAAAAGGGGATTCAAACTCTTGATCAATTCCGATGATGTTCTTACGGAATTGTTCAAAATATATTTCTAATTCGGTTTTGGTTTGGGTGGTAATCATTGCTATTTATTTGAGTTCAAATATACTACTATTAATTATTTTTTTATTATATTTGAAATACAACCTATAAAAATAAGATGCATTTACAAATAGAAAATAATTTTTCGAACTCCTTACCTGCCGATACAATTGAAACGAACGAAACGAGGCAAGTATTTAATGCATGTTTTTCCTATGTAAATCCGAGAATTCCATCCAATCCGAAATTAATTCATGCTTCAAAAGAAGTCGCAGAATTATTGGATATTTCAAACGAAGAAGTAGCTAGTGAGGCTTTTTTAAATTATTTTTCAGGTAAGGAATTAATTCCAAATTCCAGACCGTATTCTATGAATTATGCTGGGCACCAATTTGGAAATTGGGCAGGACAATTAGGAGATGGAAGGGCGATTATTTTAGCAGAAATAAAAGCCAAAAATGTAATTTATGCACTGCAATTAAAAGGCGCTGGAAGCACGCCTTACTCCCGTAGAGGTGACGGATTAGCCGTTTTACGATCTTCAATTAGAGAACATTTATGTAGTGAGGCAATGTTTCATTTGGGTGTACCCACTACCCGATCACTTTCTTTGGTGGTAACTGGTGACCCCGTTTTAAGAGACATGCTCTACGATGGAAATCCCGAATATGAAAAAGGAGCCGTTGTGTGTAGAATTGCACCTTCTTTTATTCGTTTTGGAAATTTCGAATTATTTGCCGCTCATAATGATATTAAAACGTTACAGCAACTAACTGATTTTACGATTGGGAATTATTATCCTGAAATAACTTCTACAGGCGCAACTAAATATTTAGATTTCTTTAAAGCAGTTGCAGATAGAACCTGCGAAATGATAGTGCATTGGCAACGCGTTGGTTTTGTTCATGGTGTTATGAATACCGACAACATGTCGATTTTAGGTCTAACAATAGATTACGGTCCGTATGGATGGCTGGAAGATTACAATTTCAATTGGACCCCAAACACCACCGATAGCGAACACCGCAGGTACCGTTTTGAAAACCAACCGAGTATTGCACAGTGGAATTTATATCATTTGGCGAATGCTTTATATCCTTTAATTAAAGAGGCTAAGCCCTTGGAAAAAATACTTGCTGATTTTAAAAAGAGTTATGATTTCAAATATATTCAAATGATGAAGTCTAAATTAGGTTTGCAACTTGACAACAAGGATGATGAAAAATTAATTTCAAGTCTTGAAAAAGTAATGCAATTATCGGAAACTGATATGACAATCTTTTTCAGAGAATTAGGTCGGGTGAAAAAAGACGCTACCGCCGGAAGCGCTCTTGCAACGATAAACGAAGCATTTTATAAAACTGAAGAAATAAAAAAAGACATTTTAAAATCTTGGGGACGTTGGTTTGAAAAATACTTAACTCGATTGAATTCTGAACTAATTTCAGATGCCGATCGAAAAGCAAAAATGGATTTGGTTAACCCAAAGTATGTATTACGCAATTACATGGCGCAACAAGCTATAGATGCTGCAAACGAAGAAGACTATTCTATAATAAATGAATTACACGAATTATTAAAAAATCCGTATTCCGAACAACCTGAATATTCAAAGTGGTACGCCAAAAGACCCGATTGGGCTAGAGACAAAATAGGTTGTTCGAAATTATCGTGCAGTTCCTAATACTTAGATTCCGGCGACAGCTTTAATTTCATCGATTATTCGATTTGCTAAAGCATCGGCAGCAGCCTGAGTTGGAGCTTCCGTATAAATTCTAATGATTGGCTCGGTATTCGATTTTCTTAAATGCACCCATTCGGAAGCAAAATCAATTTTAACTCCGTCAATAGTTGCTATATCTTCGTTTTTATATTTTTCGGTCATGGCAACTAAAATAGCATCCACATCAATTTGAGGTGTTAATTCGATTTTGTTTTTGCTCATATAATACTGCGGATAACTCGCTCTTAATTCAGCCACAGACACATCCAAATTAGCCAAATGAGTTAGGAACAACGCTACCCCTACAAGGCTATCTCTTCCGTAATGAGATTCAGGATAAATGATTCCGCCGTTTCCTTCTCCTCCAATAATCGCATTAGTTTCCTTCATTAATGCCACTACATTCACCTCACCAACAGCACTCGCTTGGTAGTTTCCTTGGTGTTTATTGGTTATATCGCGCAAAGCACGCGAAGAAGACAAATTTGAAACCGTATTTCCAGGAGTTTTACTCAATACATAATCGGCGCAAGCCACCAAAGTATATTCTTCTCCAAACATTTCACCATCATTTGAAATAAAAGCCAATCGATCAACATCGGGATCGACAACAATTCCGAAATCGGCTTTTTCTTCAACAACTAATTTACAAATAGCACCCAAGTGCTCTTTTAAAGGCTCTGGATTGTGAGGAAAATGTCCGTTTGGTTCACAATATAATTTTACACATTCTACACCCATTTGCTCCAATAACTTCGGAATAATAATTCCACCCGAAGAATTCACACCATCAACCACCACTTTAAATTTTCTTTTTGCTACTGCATCTGCATCAACTAAAGGTAAATTCAAAACTTCATCGATATGAATATCCATATAAGCATCGTTAGAAATAACTTCTCCTAACGAATCCACATCAACAAAATCAAAAGCTTCGGCCTCAGCAATCTCTAATATGCGTTCGCCGTCATTTCCACTTAAAAACTCCCCTTTTGCATTTAATAATTTTAAAGCATTCCATTGTTTCGGATTGTGCGAAGCAGTTAAAATTATTCCGCCATCTGCTTTCTCAAGAGGCACAGCAATCTCAACTGTTGGTGTTGTAGACAAACCTAAATCAATAACATCAATACCCAATCCAACCAAGGTGTTAATCACCAAATTATGAATCATAGGGCCCGAAATTCGAGCATCGCGACCAATAACCACCTGAAGTTTTCTTCCGTTTTCTAAGTTACTAGCACCTTCTTTTAAGAAAGTTCCGTATGCCGAAGCAAATTTTACAGCATCAACAGGAGTTAGGTTGTCCCCAACTTGACCGCCAATAGTTCCACGAATTCCAGATATTGATTTTATTAATGTCATTGGTATATAATTAAATGATAAAAAGGAAAAATAATAACGCAAATATAATCATTCTACTTTTTATGTAAAAGCAAATTAGCGTATCAATTAGGGATAAAAAATCTAGTAATCGAAAATATAAAAATGATACCTTTGCAAAAAAAACGACCATGTTAGATCAAAAAACTATTGTTGCTTTAGCTACACCCTCCGGAGCGGGTGCTGTGGCAATCATTCGTATGTCGGGGGAAGCAGCAATTCGCATCGCATCGGAAGTTTTTCAATCGGTTTCAGGTAAATACATTACTACTCAAAAAACCCATACAATTCATTTGGGTACGATTGCAGACGAAAATAAAACCTATGATCAAGTTTTACTTTCGTTATTCAAAAACCCAAATTCTTACACTGGCGAGAATGTAGTTGAAATATCCTGCCATGGCTCTACTTATATTCAACAACAAATTATACAGTTGTTACTTAGAAAAGGCTGTCGTATGGCACAACCGGGCGAGTTTACGCTTAGAGCTTTTTTAAATGGAAAACTCGATTTGTCTCAGGCGGAAGCCGTAGCCGATTTAATATCCTCGGATAATGAGGCTTCGCATCAAATTGCCATGCAACAAATGCGTGGCGGTTTTAGTAGCGAAATTGCAAAATTGAGAGCCGAATTATTAAATTTTGCTTCCTTAATCGAACTCGAATTGGACTTTGCTGAGGAAGACGTTGAATTTGCTGATCGCACCCAGTTTAAAGAGTTATTGCACCGAATTGAATTTGTATTAAAGCGATTAATCGATTCGTTTGCTGTTGGAAATGTTATAAAAAACGGAATTCCAGTTGCCATAATTGGAGAACCTAATGTGGGTAAATCAACTTTATTGAATGCGCTTTTAAATGAAGAGCGTGCCATCGTATCTGATATTGCTGGAACTACACGAGATACTATTGAAGACGAACTGGTAATTGGAGGTATTGGCTTCCGATTTATAGATACTGCAGGAATTCGGGAAACTAAAGATGAAATTGAAAGTATTGGAATTAAGAAAACCTTCGAGAAAATAGAACAAGCACAAGTAGTTTTGTATTTATTTGAAAGTTTAAAGTTTAAAGTTTCAGGTTCAGAATACCTTACCGAAATTGAAAAAGTAAAAAATAAATACCCTCTAAAACCGCTTATTGTTGTTGTAAACAAAACCGATTTAATTTCGGAAGAAGAAAAAGAAACACTTCAAAAATTACTTGAAAATTTAGAAGTAAAAACAATTTTCTTGAGTGCGAAGAACAAAACTGGAATTGAAGAATTAAAAAATCAATTACTAGCTTTTGTAAATACTGGATCACTCCGAAATAACGAAACAATAGTCACAAATACAAGGCATTATGATTCATTACTTAAAGCCTTAGAGGAAATTCAAAAAGTAAGCTTTAGCTTGCAAGCGAACGTGCCTTCAGATCTTATGGCGATTGATATTCGACAGGCATTGTATTACTTTGGAGAAATTACAGGTGAAGTCACCAATGACGAGTTACTGGGTAATATTTTTGCCAATTTCTGTATCGGAAAGTAATTTAACTATTGATTAACAATAAAATTAAAACCATCTAAATACATTTGTTTAGATGAAAGCCTACCCATTCTACAAAATAATAGCACTAACTGCTCTGGTTATCTCCGGATTTACTTCTTGTAAAAAGAAGTTTTCGGGAGAAGATTATGTAGCCTACTTTGGAGGAGAAGTTTCCAATCCAACGAGTAATTATGTGCTTTTTTGTAAGGACAATGTAGTATTGGATTCGATTCCTTTAAATTCGGATAATACTTTCTTTAAAAAATTTGATTCCCTTGCTCCTGGCATGTACACTTTTAAGATAGAGCCAGAATACCAATATGTTTATTTCGATAAAAACGACAGCATCAAAGTGCATGTGGATTCGAAAGATTTTGATGAATCGGTGAATTTTTGTGGTCGTGGCGATCAAAAAAACAACTTCTTAATGGAAATGTATTTGAGAAACGAAAAAGACAAAAATAACATGTTTGACGTTTTCGATTACAATTGGAACCGCTTCAATCAATACATCAACAAAACGAACAAAGAGAATCAAAAATACTACACCACCAAGAAAGAAGAAATCAAATGGAATGATGCTTTTGATTTATATGCCAAAGGGATTGTGAATTTTCCGCATTATACCAAAAAAGAGATTTACCCAATGATTCACGAAATGCGAACTGGTGAAGATGTCACTTCGCAACTTCCAAAAGATTATTATGCTTTTAGAAAAAATATAGATTTCAGTAACGAAGCATTAACTGAATTTTCTCCTTTTGTGATGTATATCGACCACATGCTTAATAATGTAGGATCTATTCATTACCACAATCATTTTTCGGAATTGGATTTGGCTTTAAAAACCAACATCAACAAATTAAATATTGCTGATACGTTGATAAAAAACGAGCGTGTTAGAAATATGGTTTTAAACAATATTGCATTAAAATATTTATTGGAAGACCAAAACATGGTTAACAACCAGGAGTTTTTAAAAAGCTATCATAAGTTTTCTACTGATAATAGCAAAAAGAATGAGGTTTTAAAAATTGGAAATGCCATTCAACTTCTTAATGTAGGTAAGAAACTACCTTTAGTTAAACTAGTTAATACAGATGGAAAAACTACTACTTCTGATGCAGTGATTACCAAAAATTCGGTGGTTTTCTTTTGGACCGAAAAACTGACCTCTCACCTACTTGCTGCTCATAAAAAAGTACTCGCGCTAAAAGCAAAATACCCTAATTATAATTTTATCGCTATCAATCTGGATTCCGACACAAATAAATGGAAAGAACTATTACCTAAATTTAAATTTGATGGCATTACCGAATTGCATTGCGCTAATTTTGACGATATTAAAAACAAATGGGCCATTACCAAAGTACACCGCACCCTTATTATTAATGCCGATAAAACCATAAAAAATGGTTTTACCAACTTGTTTGATGTGCATTTTGAAGAAGATTTGAAATAGGACTTAAGATCTTTATATTAAGGTGTTGGTTTAAACAATTTTATTTTTACATAAAAAAAAGCGACTTTCAAATGAAAGCCGCTTTAAGTAGGAAGTGTAAATTTGGGTTTATTTATTTCCTTTTTCGAAATCAGCTATAAATTGAGCCAATCCGATATCAGTAAGTGGATGTTTCAACAATCCTAAAATTGCAGATAATGGTCCAGTCATTACATCAGCACCAATTTTAGCACAGTTTACAATATGCATGGTATGGCGCACAGAGGCAGCAAGAATTTGAGTTTCGTAACCATAATTGTCATAGATTTCTCTAATTTCTTGAATCAAGTTCAATCCATCGGTAGAAACATCATCCAATCGACCAACAAATGGAGAAACAAAAGTAGCTCCCGCTTTGGCAGCTAATAACGCTTGCCCACAAGAAAAAACTAAAGTTACATTAGTTTTGATTCCTTTGTCCGAAAAGTATTTACAAGCTTTAATTCCGTCTTTTGTCATTGGAATTTTCACTACAATTTGATCGTGTAAATCAGCCAACTCCTCACCTTCTTTAATCATTCCTTCATAATCGGTAGCATTCACTTCGGCACTTACTTCACCATCAACGATGTTACAAATGTCTACATAATGCTTTAAGATGTTGTTTTTTCCGGTAATTCCTTCTTTTGCCATTAATGAAGGATTGGTAGTAACTCCATCAAGAATTCCAAGAGCTTGCGCTTCTTTGATATCATTTAAATTGGCTGTGTCAATAAAAAATTTCATAGTTTATTAATTATATGTAGTTGTGTTTATGTTGCAAAATTACGAATTCAATTTCAATTTTCAATTTAATATGAATGCTTCTTAAAAATAATTTTTTCTAGCCCTTGTCAATTAAATTTTATAATGATTCATCAACATTTTCTCGTACACCTTGTCGGGAAGAATTCGTTTCAAAACGATGGAGAATTTTTGCATAAAAGCCCCAATTTTATAATGTCCTTTAGGGTTTGATGTTTGAATGATTTTATAAATTGCTTCTGCCATTTCATTCGGATTTTTACCACTATCAACATGTTCGTTCATCATTTGAAGCGTTGTGCCATACGGGATTTCATAAGTAGAACCTTTAATTAATGGCGCGTGAAATCTTCCGGCAGCAATATTAGTTGCAAAATCTCCTGGCGCCACATTGGTAATATGAACTCCGAAGGATTTCACTTCCATACGCAAGGCTTCTGTAATCAATTCAAGCGCTCCTTTGGATGCCGAATAAATTCCGCGATACGGCAATCCCATATAACCTGCTATGGATGTGATATTGATAATCAATCCTGATTTTTGCGAACGCATGGCGGGCAAAACAGCTTTCATCACTTCAATTGGACCAAACAAATTGGTTTCAAAATTGTTTTTTATTTCTTCGGTTGGAATTTCCTCTATGGGGCCCGTTATCCCAACACCCGCATTATTAATCACTACATCAACCCTACCCGATTTTTGAATTACTTCAGCAATTGCTTTTTGAATGCTTTCTTTATTCCGAACATCAACAGCCAACAATGGAAATAAAGAATCGCTAATTTGCTCCGGATTTCTACTGGTGCCGTATACCGTAAAACCTTTAACGTGCAAGAAATCACCAATCGATTTTCCAATTCCTGAAGATGCTCCGGTAATAAATACTACTTTACTCATTTTTTAAAAGCTTGACGTGAGATGCTTAAATTTTAAAGTTTAAAGATAAAAACTATATTTAATAATTATTGTTATTATAAAAAAAGAAATTGGAAGTAGTTTCAAAAAAAAATCCGAACCAAGTTCGGAAATAAAAAAATGGCAAGCGACCTACATCGCACCGCTCAACCACATACCTTTGCTATGTTCCCATCCTGGAGGATTTTGCAGGAGCTGGTCGTGTAGGACTTGCCGATGCAAAGATACAATCTTTTTATCTTTTTGCAAGATTTTAACATCTTAAATAATACATTTGTAGATCGAAAATTCAATCTTTACATAATGAAAAATTATAACCTATTAAAGTTCATTTTATTAGCTTCAATAATGGCTGTAAGTTGCAAAGTTGCCGATACAGAAGAAAGCTATTTTAGTTTTAACGAAGCAGTATTGAAAGCACAATACACCCCAAAAGAATCCGTTAAACTTGGCATTATTGATAGTGCAAATAAAAAGATTGATAGTATTGTTTACTCAATTAACAATTTAAGAGTTGGATCGGTAATTGGAAATAAGGAATTAACCTTCCCGCTAAAAGATCAAAAATTGGGATACCAAAATTTAAAAGCCAACGTATATTTTGAAGGAAAAACAGAAACCGATTCTACTCGAATTGAAGTCGTTTCTGATTTTGCTCCAAAAGTTTTAACTTATACTATTTTAAATACCTACCCTCACGACATCAATTCGTATACTGAAGGCTTGGAATTTTACAAAGACACCTTATATGAAAGTGTTGGCCAATATGGCACTTCTAGATTATTAAAAACCGACTATAAAACGGGGAAAATTCTTAAAAGTTTAAAATTAGAGGATAAATATTTTGGAGAAGGGTTAACAATATTAAATGATAAAATTTATTTATTAACCTATAAGGAGCATATCGGATTTATTTACGATGCAAAGACATGGAAACTAGAATCTACTTTTGTTTTTGACAAACCGGAAGGTTGGGGAATGACAAATGACGGAAAAAACATCTACTTTAATGATAGTTCTGAAAAAATCTGGACCATGGATCCGTCTACACAAAAAACAATTGATAACATTAATGTATATTCTGAAAACAATAAGATTAAAGAAGTTAATGAAATGGAATGGGTTGACGGAAAAATATTCAGCAACATCTATCTTAAGAAAGCGATTGTAATCATCAATCCAAAAAATGGTGCAGTTGAAGCCATGCTAGACATGTCGGGATTAGAAAAGAAAATTACCCAGCTTCCTGATACCGATGTATTAAATGGAATTGCCTATAACCCAAAAACAAAAACCTTTTTTGTAACAGGTAAAAATTGGGATAAAATGTTTGAAATTAAAATTAATTATTAATTTCAATAAAAAAAGCCAGGCTAATTAGCCTGGCTTTATTATTTAAAGATATAAAGAAATTAATCTTTTTGTGATTGTTGAGCTAAGTTATAAATAACAAGACCAAATCCAATTTTGTTAATAGCATCAGCAATGTTGTAAGCCACATCTACACTTCCTTTTCCTAAGATACCAGTGTACCATCCATCAGTTCCTAACATGTATCCTAATGGATAAATTGCCCAACCAACTAATACAAACCAGCATAAGATTTTGTGAGCAGACAATACATTTCCACCTGCAGCCTGAGCAATTTTAGATGCTTCACCTAACCAAATTTCATAAACAATTACGAAATAAGCGATACCTGAAATTAATCCCCATAACCATGCATTAGGACGGTCAATTGTTTCTCCTGCATATCCTGTAACTAACATTACTAAAGATAAGAAGATCATTTTCCACATTAAAGATTGTTTTGCACCTGCAACTTTTAAGATTAGGTAAAACTCAACACACATTAATGGAACAGTTAAAGTCCAGTCTACATAACGAAAGAATGTTGGTGACTCTTGGAAAGCGGTCCAATAATCTCTCATGTAAAAATAGTGAACTGCAGCAATAAAGGTAATTAAACCTGAAACCAGAACAGATACACGCCACTTTTTATCAAATTGATTTAGTGATAAAAAGAAAAAAGCTGATGCGGCCATCATAGCCATACAGCCAATAAAAAATGTAAACCCTACATAATCAGTAGGCAACAATTTGGAAATCATTCCTGGGATAATCATAAAATTTGTCATAAAAATTGGTTTTTTAATTAGTTAATAATTAGATTTGTTTAAACAAATTTATAAAATATTAAACAATAAAAAAACATTTTGTTAATTTTTTTTTATAAATTTTTGAAAAAATAATAAAATTTTATGAGTAAATTTTCAAATATCTCAATCGTAGCAAGCTTTTTTGGACTTTGGATCGTTTCATTTTTTTCAAATAAAATTCAAATAATTTTAGGATTTTTATTGATTTTTAGCTTTGGGATCTTACATGGAGCGAATGATTTACTCCTGATTGAGAAAAATAATAGCAATAAAAAGACTTATAATTTTATTAAATCATTGACAAACTATGTTTTTGTAATTATTTTATGTGCACTATTATTTTATTTAATCCCATGGTTCACCCTTATATTATTTATATTAGTAAGTGCATTTCATTTTGGAGAACAACAATGGAAAGAATTAATAAACAACTATCCCAAATGGATATGGTATTCGATAAGCTTTACTTATGGCTTATTTATTTTTATGTTACTATTTAAATTCCATGCATCTGAAGTGGAAAAAATTATATTTGAAATAAGTGAAATTCAAATCTCTCCTACTTTAATACCTATCTTATTTAATAGTATAGGATTCTTATTCTTACTAGTTGTTGGTTATTCGTATTTTAAATTTGAAAATTTAAGAGTGAAAATTCTAACGGAACTATTCTACTTATTAATATTTACAGTGATTTTTAAAGCGTCAAGTTTAATATGGGGATTTGCCTTATACTTCATTTTATGGCACAGTATTCCTTCAATAATAGAACAAATGAATTTTTTATATGGAAAATTTTCTATTCAGAATTTCATTTCCTATTGTAAATCAGCATTGATTTATTGGGCATTATCTATTATTGGAATAGTATCATTGTACTATATATTTAAAGATCAAGAATTATTTAATGCTATTTTTTTCTCATTTCTAGCAGCAATAACTTTTCCGCATGTAATCGTTATAACTAAAATCTTTAATAAAAAGTAACCCCAATACCTTATGTAATAAAAAAAGCCAGACTAAATAGTCTGGCTTTAATTGGTAATAAAGTGATATAATTACTTCTAGTCACCAGATTGAATTGTATCAATTGGCATTTCTTGATACTCAGAATAATCAACAGCAGCTGTATCTACAGCAACAGCCATTGTATCTATAGCAACTGCCGTTGAATCTGGAATAACATAAGCATTCGCTTCGTTATTAACAGGTTGTGGAGCAGAAGTAATAGTATTACTTATATTATTTGGGAAAATATCTTTTAATTTATTTAAGAAAGTACCAAATGAAGTAACTGATAAAAACATTAAACCAAATAAAAGTCCTAATGCTAACAAAGGTTGATTGGAATTAACAGCATTCATTCTTTTTATCTCTCCAACTAAAACATATTCATCATCTCCATCAACTTTTGAATAAATAGTATGATTTGTTCTTGCAAATAATGCTAAAGAGAACCCAAAAGACAAAGCTAATAGTAATGAAATCCAAATTGAAGCAAATAACCAAGCTAAATAATTCGAATTAGATTCAGCACCGTCAAGTGATTTTGAATATCCAATCATATCATTATGATAGGACGCTATTTTTTTGGATCTAGCTAATAACAAAGTTGCTTTATCAACTTGTTTTTTTGCCAATACGCAATAATCTTCATTCGCAGGTTGAGCAGGAGCTACTGAAGGAGCAGTATCTGGACTTTGAGCTACAGGGCTTGAAGCTTCATTACATACTTGCCTTTTATAACTTTCTATATTTGCAAGGTTAGTTTCCGCATTTTTAACCACTATATCTGCATTTGACTTATCATTTTCTAATGATTTATCAAAAAACACAGTTTGCTCAGGTCTATTAATGTTGATAGTTTTTGATTGCAAATCATTATATGTTCCATATGCAGCAAATAATGAAACAAGCGGAGTAGCTAAAATAGGATCACTATGCGTACTGTAAACACTATTAAGATAATCTTTACCAGAAGTTAATAAAGCTATATGGCGTTTATTTTGAAAAAAAGCTTTGTCTTTGGCAAATAATTCCTCTAATTTTTGATCAGAAATTGAATCCGTGTTATACCAAACTGCATAATCGATAACAGAAGAATCTTTTATTGCTGAATTTATTTCTCTATCATAGATTTCATTTGTTGTATTTTGTGTAATATTTACAATACTTGAGGTTAAATAGTAAGGAACTACAGCTAACATTATCATTGGAACCAAAGTTGCCAATAAAGATAATAAATACTGTAATCCTTTGATTTTAATATGATTCCATAAAGCCCCAGGAAATTCTTTCAATGTTCCTGAATAATTTGGACTAAACGAAGGTAATGCACTAAAAATAAATAATAATAATACAGCATTAAACAATATAAATAAAGAAGATATTAAAGTTCCACCTATTAGTAGTGAAGAAAAAGCATTAGAATAATTTGTAGTAGTACCTAATTTAATTAAAAGTGCTTCGATAACAAATAAAAGTCCGAAAAATCCAATTAATAAACCTAAATGTTTTAAATATTTTATTCGATGAGAATTATTGAAATCATTTCCTTGATTTCCATGCTTCCAGGCAATTTCTGTTAAACAAATTCCAATTGGAAATAAAGATAATAAGGCTGCAACATGAATACACCACTCACAACCAGAACTAGCTGCAAAAAATCTACCCAAAAAAGATATTAAAAAAGTAAAGAATAAACCTGCTACAGCAACTTTATATTGCCCAATATTAAAACCATTCTTAAGTTGGTTAAAAGCTATTTTAATAATATTCCAAGGCCAAACAACTAAGTAATGCCATGCCATTCGAACTATAAACCAAATCCCAGGAATAAAAAATTCAGAATATATCCATTTAACTAATTTCAATCCCCAGCCAATGGCTTCTCCAATAAACCAAATTCCTGTAGCAATAACATTAAAAACAAATCCAAAAACAAGAGCAAAAGGAATTGTAAATTCCCAGAATCCATTTGATTTTCTAATATTATCCCTAATCTCATCTAGATTAAGTAGTTTAGGTATCTGCCTTTCGAGGAGTTCCGAATAAACTCTGCCCATAAGGTAAAGACACGTCAGAACCGATAATGTACTTCCAAAAACTAATGTCAATTTTTCCATAATTTATTGTTTTAATATTGGTTAATAAAATGTTTTCCTACTCTTATGGATTTTCGGTTACTCCCCGTTTTTACAGTGTTTCTGGACTCCACTTCGATAAACAAATCTTAAAAAATTAAGAATTGTTTAACAATATTAACAATAAAAAATACTATTTATATTTTTTTGTAAATAAAATTATTAAATGTTTATTTTTAAATTTGTTAATAACTTTTTTCCTACAAAAAAAAGCCAGGCAATTGCTAGCCTGGCTTAATTATTTGATTCTGAGTTACATCAGAAAATTTTCATTATTTTACTTCTTCAAAATCTACATCCTGTGTATTATCACCCTGTGCTTCTTGAGAAGGAGCTTCTTGTGCTTGACCTTGGTCACCACCTTGAGCATACATTGCCTCAGTAGCTGTTTTCCAAGCTGCATTCACATTATCTAATCCTTTTTGAATTGCTTCCAAATCTTGAGATTGGTGTGCCATTCTTAATTCGGTTAAAGCATATTCGATTGCTGTTTTGTGCTCGTCTGATAATTTATCCCCAAGTTCTTTCAATTGAGACTCAGTTTGGAAGATCATGCTATCCGCTTCATTTAATTTTTCAGCTTTTTCTTTAGCGATACGATCACTTTCAGCATTCATTTCTGCATCTTTCTTCATTTTCTCAATTTCTTCTGCAGTTAAACCAGAAGAAGCTTCGATACGAATATCATGCGATTTTCCTGTTCCTTTATCAGTAGCCGAAACTTTGATGATACCATTAGCATCAATATCAAAAGTAACTTCAATTTGAGGAACTCCTCTTGGTGCTGGTGGAATTCCATCTAAGTGGAAACGACCAATTGTTTTATTATCTGCCGCCATAGTTCTAGCTCCTTGCAATACATGGATTTCAACTGATGGTTGAGAATCTGCAGCTGTTGAGAACACTTGCGATTTTTTTGTTGGAATAGTAGTATTTGATTCGATAAGTGTAGTCATTACTCCACCCATTGTTTCAATTCCTAATGATAATGGCGTAACATCTAATAATAATACGTCTTTCACATCACCAGAAAGTACACCTCCTTGAATAGCAGCTCCAATTGCCACAACTTCATCAGGATTTACACCTTTAGAAGCTTTTTTACCAAAGAATTTTTCAACTTCTTCAGCAATTTTTGGCATACGAGTAGAACCTCCTACTAAGATCACTTCATCAATATCAGAAACAGATAAACCAGCATCTTTTAAAGCTTTTGCAACAGGTGCCATTGAACGTTTCACTAAAGCATCTGTTAATTGCTCAAATTTAGCTCTAGATAATTTTTTCACTAAGTGTTTCGGTCCAGAAGCGGTAGCAGTAACGTAAGGTAAATTGATTTCAGTTTCTGCAGAAGATGACAATTCAATTTTAGCTTTCTCTGCAGCTTCTTTTAATCTTTGAAGCGACATTGGATCTAAACGTAAATCAATTCCTTCTTCAGCTAAAAATTCATTAGCTAACCAATCGATAATTTCGTGGTCAAAATCATCTCCTCCTAAGTGAGTATCTCCGTTAGTTGATAATACTTCAAATACTCCGTCTCCTAATTCAAGTATAGAAATATCAAAAGTACCTCCACCTAAATCGTAAACAGCAATTTTCTGATCGGTTCCTTTTTTATCCAAACCATAAGCTAAAGCTGCAGCAGTAGGTTCGTTGATAATACGCATTACTTTAAGACCTGCAATTTCTCCAGCTTCTTTTGTAGCTTGACGTTGCGCATCATTAAAGTAAGCAGGAACAGTGATAACTGCTTCTGTTACTGTTTGACCTAAATAGTCTTCAGCAGTTTTTTTCATTTTTTGAAGTGTCATTGCCGACAATTCTTGAGCGGTATACAAACGACCATCAATATCCACACGTGGCGTATTGTTATCTCCTTTTACTACAGAATAAGAAACTCTTTTAGCCTCTTCTGATCCTTCTGTAAAAGAATGTCCCATAAAACGTTTAATAGAAGCAATAGTTTTTGTAGGATTTGTTACTGCTTGTCTTTTTGCAGGATCTCCTACTTTAATTTCTCCACCTTCTACAAATGCAATGATAGATGGTGTTGTTCTTTTTCCTTCTGCGTTTGGAATAACAACAGCTTCGTTACCTTCCATTACAGATACACAAGAGTTTGTTGTACCTAAATCGATTCCGATTATTTTACCCATTTTAATTTATATTTAATTTTATTGTAAACTTATTTAACAACTCGACATCCAATAAACAATCTTTGTGCCATTACGAAAAAGCCGTGTATATGTCAGTTTTTACTAAATATGACGTAAATTAATATGACAAGATGACATTTATTTGATGCTGAATTTTTACTTATTACCATATTCGCAATAATAGAATGTTTCAAATAGCTTTTTTTGAGTTATTCTATTATATTTGTTTTTCAAAATAAATAATTCTTATGGAACACTGTATCTCGATTTTTGACATGCTAAAAATTGGTGTTGGTCCTTCAAGCTCACACACACTTGGACCTTGGCGTGCCGCCGAACAATTTCTGGCAGAAATTCGAGAACAAAATCTATTAAATCAAGTGCATTTCATAAAAGTAGATTTGTATGGTTCGCTTTCTTTGACTGGAATTGGTCATGCTACTGACTTAGCCGTTATGCTTGGCTTGAGCGGACAAGACCCCGAAACTATTCCGGTGGATTTAATTTCAAGTAGTATTAATAACATTAAGCAAAGTAACAGTATCCTTTTAGGGAATGAAGTTAAAATTCCTTTTTTTCATAATAAAGACATTCGTTTTAATAAGAACTTTCTGCCTTTTCATGCTAACGGAATAACTTTTACTGCTTCATTAAAAGACCACACCGATTATGTTTCCACATTTTATTCTATTGGTGGTGGATTTGTAGTAAAAGAAGATCAAGAAAAATCAAACAAGAATAAGAACCTAAAATGTGCTTTTCCTTATTTAATAGAAAATGCCCAAGATTTATTGAATTTTTGTAACGAACAAAACCGATCTATTTCGGAGGTGGTTTATGAAAATGAAAAAGCAATGCGATCGGAAGAGGCTATTCACAGCGAGTTGATACGCATTTGGGAAACCATGCTCGAGTGTATGTACATTGGATGCCATAGTGAAGGTATTTTACCTGGCGGATTAAATGTGCGACGCAGAGCATTTGATATGCATCAAAATTTGATTGGTGAAGCTCAATATACATCTCCTCAAGAATGGCTTGAAACGATTAGAAAAACCGAAGTAAAATTCAGACAAATATTAAAATGGGTCTCTTGTTTTGCCTTAGCTGTTAATGAAGTTAATGCTTCTCTAGGCCGAGTAGTTACTGCACCAACCAATGGAAGTGCTGGAGTGATTCCTGCAGTATTAATGTATTATATGGTAATTGAAAACCATCAAGCAGGAGAAAAAGAAATCAAACAATTTCTAATGGTTGCGGGTGAAATTGGAAGTATTTTCAAAAAAGGATCTACTATATCAGCTGCAATGGGTGGTTGTCAAGCAGAAATTGGAGTTTCTTCTGCCATGGCTGCAGGTGCTTTATGTGAGTTATTAGGAGGTACACCGGAACAAGTTCAAATGGCAGCCGAAATTGCCATGGAACACCACTTGGGTTTAACCTGTGATCCTGTTGGTGGATTGGTACAAATTCCGTGTATTGAACGCAATACTATGGGAGCGATTAAAGCCATTAATGCCGCGGAACTAGCGCTTGAAACCGATGCTAAAAACGCCAAAGTTCCTTTAGATAAAGTAATTGACACCATGTGGCAAACTGCCAAAGACATGAATTCTAAGTATAAAGAAACTTCGGAGGGAGGTTTAGCAGTTGCCGTTAATTTAGCCGATTGTTAGAATTCATAACTCCAACTCATAGTTGCAAATAAGTTGGAATTTACTTCGGCATCATTTCTCAAAAAGACCGCTTTTTTAGAATTAAAATAACGCAATTCTGTTCTTATTTTCATTTTAGAATTAGGCAAATAATCAAAATTTAATGAAGTACCTAGAGTTTTAAATTCCTTGCCACTAGCAATCATTACATTTTTAATATCCTGATAATATTCTGCTCTAACAGCAGTTTGCCACTTGGAATTAATTGAATATTGGGTTATTAATACCGGACTAAACCAATTATCATACCCATCCCCTACACTATTTTTCTGCAATCCATAATCAAAGCCTAATATGGTACGGAAATTATTTTTCCATTTAAAATCATAATACAGATTACTAAAGTAGCGTGTTCTTAAATCTTCTGCAATTGATTCATCACCTATAAAAACACTCCAGTTTAAAGTTGCATTTTCAGATGGCTTACATACAATTTGCGATCCAAAACTAGGTAATGCTTTTTTATTTGGTTTTGCAATTCGTTGCCAACCATTAGTCAATAACCCAGAGAAGCTCCATTTGGACGAAGGCGAATAATTATATTTCACACCGGTCATAAAATAAGGAGAATTTTCGCCTAATAAGGACCGAGTAAGTGTTAAATTTGAAGAAGAAATTGAAGTTTCAAAACCTATATAACTCGGCATAATTCCCACTTCAACATTGTGTTTCTTTTCTTTATCTAGATACAATCCAACAATTGCTTCATTTACATATTTCATTTTCTCATTTGCATAATTGTCCTCTACATAAGTTCCCGAATGCATAGCAAAACTTGCATAACCATTTTCAAAAGCTACTTTGGTTCGAAATAAGCCAATGTTTAAATTAATCTCATTTTGCCTGTTGTAATTATACATGAAAGGCAATTTTTTTTCCGTATTTGAATTTTGAAAGTCATTCGCATAAAAGGTTTCTAAATAACCTGAAAAGGTAATCTTAATATCAGCACGCTCTTGAGAGAAAACTGAAACCGAACTTAATAATGTTAAGCAAAAAAACTTTTTTAATATTTTCATTTAAATAAAATTGGAAAGCAAAATTAATCATTTTTATGATTAAATATTAAAGATAACAAATACGTTTTATTACTTTTACAAATTCAAATTAAGGTTGATAAATTAAAATCTAAATGGTATGTCTATAGCTAAAAAAGATTATAAACGAATTACTACAAAGTCTTTAATAGAAATGAAGGCAAATGGAGAAAAAATATCCATGCTTACTGCCTACGATTACTCTATGGCAAAAATTGTAGATACCGCTGGAGTAGATGTGATTTTGGTTGGAGATTCTGCCAGTAATGTTATGGCAGGATATGAAACAACTTTACCAATTACTTTAGATCAAATGATTTATCACGCCTCTTCTGTGGTTAGAGCAGTTTATAGAGCACTTGTAGTAGTTGATATGCCTTTTGGAAGTTACCAATCGGATTCTAAAGAAGCCTTACGATCTGCTATTCGAATTATGAAAGAAAGTGGTGGTCACGCAGTAAAGCTAGAAGGTGGAAGCGAAATAAAGGAATCCATTAAAAAAATTCTTAAAGCCGGAATTCCAGTTATGGGTCATTTAGGTTTAACCCCTCAATCGATATATAAATTTGGAAGTTATACCGTTCGTGCCAAAGAAGATGCCGAAGCAGAAAAACTAATTGAGGATGCTAAATTATTAGAAAATTTAGGTTGTTTTGCTTTGGTATTAGAAAAAATACCAGCCGATTTAGCAGAAAAAGTTGCCAAAAGCATTTCCATTCCAGTAATTGGAATTGGTGCCGGAAGCGGTGTAGACGGACAAGTATTAGTAATACATGATATGCTTGGAATGAATAATGAATTTAGTCCGCGTTTTTTAAGAAGGTATTTAAATTTATACGAGCAAATGACCAATGCCTTAAATAAATATGTTGCTGATGTAAAAAGTCAGGATTTTCCAAATGCGAATGAGCAGTATTAATGTAGTGACTAGTAAATAGTAATTAGTAATTAGTTTGTCTTGTCTGAAAAAATAATTTCCACAAAATCCAACCTTCAAGTACTTCACGAAGACAATCATATCATTGTGATAAATAAGCGTGTAGGAGATTTGGTACAAGGCGACAAAACTGGTGATAAACCTTTATCTGAAATTGTAAAAGAATACATCAAGGACAAATACAACAAACCCGGAGCAGTTTTTTTGGGAGTGGTACATAGACTCGATAGACCGACAACTGGAATTGTAGTTTTTGCTAAAACCTCTAAAGCACTTGAACGATTAAATAAAATGTTTAGCGAAAGAGCAACTCAAAAAACCTATTGGGCTGTAGTAAAAAATAAACCTCCCAAAAACGAAGACACGCTCCTACACTATTTAACAAGAAATGAGAAGAATAATTCTTCAAAAGCGCATATTAAAGAAGTTCCAAATAGTAAAAAAGCATCACTTGATTATAAAATCATCAATGAACTCCATAATTATTTTGCTTTAGAAATAAACCTGCACACCGGAAGGCACCACCAAATTCGATGTCAATTAGCTGCAATAGGTTGCCCGATAAAAGGGGATTTAAAATATGGTTTTGACCGGAGCAATACTGATGGCGGTATCCATTTGCATGCACAAAAACTTGCTTTTACCCACCCTGTTTCAAAGGAAGAATTAGTTATTATTGCTCCCGTGCCAAATGATGTAATTTGGAATTCTATCAAATAATAAAATATCATTTTTTTATTTAAATTATTTTTGTAATTTTAATGAACCAATTCTAAATTACAAAATCATGAAAAAAATTATTGCACTTAACCTTGTATTACTATCCTGTTTTATTGGTTTTTCACAAGATCATTTCTCCGGAATTAGTACCTCTAGTAGAGTTGGAATACTAAACGGAATAATTAATCCAGCAGAATTTTCTAATTTATCTAAAAAATTTGAAGTCAATATATATGGTGTTAGTTTTAATACTAGTAACAATAAAATTGGCTTTAGCGACATTACTTCAGGAAATAATTTACAAGATTTAATTTTTAAAGATAATGAAGCTGTTAATTTTCAATTTGATGGACAAATTATTGGACCAAGTGTAGCAATTAAATTATTAAAATGGGGGTTTGCTGTAACTACAAAAGCAAACTTGAAATATGATCTTGTAAATATTGACACTAATATTGGTAATGCAATTAGCGATAATAATTTAGCTTCTGCATTAACATTATTAAATACTAACAGCAATCAAAGATTAATAGGTAGTTCATATGGAGAAATTGGATTTTCTGTTGCTAGACCAATTATTGATAAAGAAAAGCACAGTATTAGTGCCGGTGTCACATTTAAATTATTATTCCCAGGATCGTACTCAAATATTGGACTTAATGGATTAAATGGTAGAATAACCCAAACAGGTAACGATGCATTCTTAACCACCAATCAACCTGCACAATTAAATATTGCTTATTCCGGAAGTTTAGCTAATAATTTTTCCAATTTTAGTGACTATACCAATACTATTTTTGGAGGTTTAAATGGAATCGCTACTGATTTTGGGGTAACTTATAAATTAAAAGATGGTCCAAATAAATATAAAATTAAGGCCGGTTTGGCAATTAGAAATTTAGGAAGTATGACATTTAAAGACAATAACAATTCTTCAACCAATTATTCTTTAAATATACCCAACTCAAATCCTTTAAATTTAAATGCATTTAGTGGTGCAAACAATTTAGGAGATGTTGAAAATATTTTAAATTCTAATGGCTATTTAACAAAAATTGATGGTCAAAAAGATTTTAAAGTGAATCTACCTACTTTATTTTCAATTTACACCGATTTTAAAATAGTGCCAAAAGTTTACATCACTGGATATTTACAACAAAAATTGAACAAAGATTCAGAAAACGACCAAATCACAGCACAAAACATAGTTTCGGTAACACCAAGATTAAATTTAGGGTTCTTTGAAACATATGTACCTATTTCTAACAATCAAATTTCTGGAACTACTATCGGTTTTGGTTTTCGATTAGGAGGTTTTTATTTAGGATCTAACTCAATTGTATCGTCCATAACTAGCAATGGAAAACAAGCCGATTTATATACTGGTTTTAGATGGGCATTTTTATAATAACATTACAATATTAATAAAAAAGGCTCCATTCGGAGCCTTTTTTAATTCATTGAATACAGATTAATTTTCTGCTTTTAATGCTTTTACTTTATCTGTTAATTCTAAATAACTATAAACAGATTTTAAAATACTTTTAATATCCTCATCTTTTGGATCTAACTGATGTGCTTTTTCATAAATAGGCATAGCTTTTTGAAACAATTTCTGTCTTTGTGCTTTAAGCACATCATATCTTTTTAAATCTTTTTCAGAGGTAGATAATTTATTTATTTCCTCTACTATTTTTGCATCTGGTTTAAGAACAAGATCAGCTAAATTGATATAAGCACTTAAGAAATCAGGTTTTAATTGGATTGCTTTATTATAATACTTTTCAGCTTCTTCATATTCTTTTGCATTAGAACAAGTAACTCCTAAATTAAAGACCAAAACTTCATCGTTTGGATTTTTTTCTAAAGCTTCAGTAATCAAACGTTTATAATTAACACTATCTTTTAAATTCAAATAAATATTAGCCTCAGAAACTATCAAACCTGTATCATCTGGATTCTCTTTTCTAGCTTCTGTAATTGCGGTTTTAGCTTCTTCAGTTTTACCTTGCTCAATTAATATTAATGCAATATTTCTTATTATTTCACCTTTTTTTGATGGAATTTTTTCATCTCTTGGTGAAAGATGAGTGCCTATTTGTATCATGTTATCTCTAACATTTTTATTAGTATAACTTTCTTCGACACCTGATACTTTATTTTTTGCAAAATACAAGGTTCCTTCACCAGTATAATTTAAAGCTCTCAGTTCTTTGTAATATATTAAAGCATTGTCAAAATCTTTTCCATTAGTAGCATAGCTGGCAGCATAATAGAGAACTTCTTGATCTTTTTTATCTAATTGATAAATAGCATATAAAACATCTCCAGATTCTTTAAACTTTTTTTCATTGCCAAGTTTAACGGCAAAATTTAGCAACTCTGGTTTGAAAGAAGTAATTGTTTCATTGATGTCTTCAGTTTGGATCTTTTTTCCTGTTTTCTTTTCATAATCTAGAGTAGCATTTAATCCTGCAGCTAATTCAGTAATTGCTTTTGGACTTGCAAACTTCATAAAAGCCATTTGAATTTGCAATGGAGGCATCGTTTTATCAATAGCCGTAAATTCAAGAACCGGAATCATGCATTTGTAAAAATTAGCATATACTCTATCTCCTTCATCAACTGCAAGAGGCTGTACTTTTTCAACTAGAGATTTGTATTCTGATAAATCAGCTCCTTTTATCTCATCTTTGTTATAAATCTTTCTTAATGCTTTTAATTCGTCTTTTTGAGCGAATGTTGAAACTGAAACAATTAATGCTCCAGCAACTAAAATTTTTTTAATCTTCATGAGGTAACTATTTAAATTGTTGTTTGTTTAAAAAGCCATGTTATCTAAATAGTATAGTGTCATAGCTTTGTTTTGATTGATTGATTTATTCTTCAGAATCGTCTTCATCAGAAGAATCATCTTCTTCCTCTAAAATTTCTTCCTCATCATCTACATCATCTTCAATAATTGCATTTGGATCAACTTCTAATTCTTCACCATCTGCTGCGATTGATTCTTCCTCATCATCTTTCATAACTTTGGTTACTGCTGCAATAGAATCGGTTTCTTTAATATTAATTAAACGAACTCCTTGTGTTGCTCTACCCATAACTCGAAGTGTAGAAACGTCCATTCTAATGGTTAATCCAGATTTATTGATGATCATTAAATCATCTGCATCAGTAACTCCATTAATAGAAACTAATTTTCCCGTTTTTTCAGTAATATTTAAAGTTTTAACTCCTTTACCTCCACGGTTAGTAATTCTATATTCATCTAATGATGAACGTTTTCCATATCCATTTTCAGAAACAACAAGAATTTCACTTTCCATATCATTTACAGAAACCATTCCTACCACTTCATCTTGGTCGTTTTGTAATGTAATTCCACGAACACCAGAGGCAGTTCTTCCCATTGGACGAGTTTTAGCCTCTTCAAAACGAACTAATTTACCCGATTTAACTGCAATTAACACCTGGCTTTCACCATTAGTTAATTTTGCTTCTAATAATTCATCTCCATCTTTAATTGTGATCGCAGCAACTCCGTTAACTCTTGGTTTAGAATATTTCTCTAAAGATGTTTTCTTAACCTGACCTTGTTTGGTAGCCATGATTACATAATGACTCTTAATGTAATCTTGATCTTTTAAGTCTTGGGCGCAGATAAATGCTTTTACTTTATCGTCACTTTCAATATTAATTAAGTTTTGAAGTGCTCTACCTTTACTTGCTTTTGTTCCTTCAGGAATTTCATACACACGCATCCAGTAGCATTTTCCTTTTTGTGTAAAAATCAATAAATAGTTGTGGTTCGTTGCAACAAATAAATGCTCTAAGAAATCTTGATCTCTTGTAGCAGCCGATTTTTGTCCAACTCCTCCTCTATTTTGTGTTTTATATTCTGTTAAAGAAGTACGTTTAATATATCCAGCATGAGAAATAGTAATAACTACATTTTCATCGGCAATTAAATCTTCAATACTCACATCACCACCAGAATATTCAATAATCGAACGACGCTCGTCACCATATTTGTCACGAATTTCAATTAGCTCTTCTTTAATTAATGCCATTCTTAGATCTTTATTTGCTAATAAATCTTTCAAATGACTAATTAATTTCATGATTTCTTCATACTCAGCTCTTAATTTATCTTGTTCAAGACCTGTTAATTGTCTTAAACGCATTTCAACAATTGCACGAGATTGAATATCAGAAAGATTGAATCGCTCAATTAATTTAGCTCTTGCCTCTTCTCCATCTTTAGATCCACGGATAATAGCAATTACTTCATCAATATTATCTGAAGCAATAATTAACCCTTCAAGTATGTGCGCTCTTTCTTCTGCTTTCTTTAATTCATATTGTGTTCTTCTAACAACAACATCATGACGGTGCTCAACAAAATAATGAATTAAGTCTTTTACATTCAGCATTTGGGGTCTTCCATTTACTAATGCAATGTTGTTAACACTAAATGAAGACTGTAATTGTGTATATTTATATAAGGTATTCAATACCACATTTGGTACAGCATCACGTTTCAATTCGAAAACAATTCGCATACCAGTTCTATCCGATTCATCTCGAATATTTGAAATACCTTCAATACGTTTGTCGTTAATTAAATCGGCGATTTTTTTAATCATTTCTGCCTTATTCACTTGATAAGGAATTTCAGATACAATTATTGCTTCTTTTCCATGTACTTCTTCAAAGCTTACTTTAGCACGAATTACAATTCTACCACGACCCGTTTTAAATGCTTCTCGAACTCCTTCATAACCATAAATCACACCCCCTGTTGGAAAATCTGGCGCTTTAATATGTGTAATTAATTCGTCTATTTCAATTTCATTATTATCAATATACGCCAAAGTACCATCAATAACTTCGGTAATATTATGCGGAGCCATATTAGTAGCCATACCTACCGCAATACCCGATGCACCATTAATTAATAAATTCGGCACGCGTGTTGGCATAACCGTTGGCTCATACAAAGTATCGTCAAAATTAAGTTTAAAATCAACGGTTTCTTTGTCAATATCTGCCATTATGTCTTCCGACATCTTTTTCATTCTTGCTTCAGTATAACGCATTGCAGCTGGACTATCACCATCTACAGAACCAAAATTACCTTGACCATCAATCAATAAATATCTTAAACTCCATTCTTGCGCCATACGAACCATTGCATCATATACAGAAGTATCACCGTGAGGGTGGTACTTACCTAAAACTTCTCCTACAATTCTTGCAGATTTTTTATGGGCAGATTTAGAGGTTACTCCAAGGTCATACATTCCATACAACACCCTTCTGTGAACCGGTTTTAATCCATCACGAACATCTGGCAATGCTCTAGACACAATAACTGACATCGAATAATCGATGTAAGCTGATTTCATTTCGTCTTCAATGTTAATAGGAATTAACTTTTCTCCGTCAGACATATTTTATAAATTTTTAAAGTAAATTAATTTTAAATTCAATCGTGCAAGTTACATTTTTTATATTCTTTTGAAAGCATTTTTACCGACATATTTCAATGATTTATTAACAAAATACACTCCCTAAATGGTTAATAAATTAGATGTATTTGAGTGGTTTTTATAATTATTTTTTTGTCAATTTACTGACACGTGTTTTCATTAGGAATAGTATTTGCAATTGCTATTGAAAATCACTAAATTTTCAATTATAATTTTATAAAAAGATGGATGATAATTTTTCACCTAGAGTAAAAGATGTAATTACTTACAGTAAAGAGGAAGCCTTACGTTTAGGCCATGATTTTATTGGAACTGAACATCTTATGCTTGGAATTTTAAGAGATGGAAATGGAAAAGCAATTACAATATTAAACAACCTTTCTGTTGATTTAGATCATTTAAGAAAAAAATTCGAGATATTAAGTCCGCCAAATCCAAACATTGAATCCAGCTTGGATAAAAAGAATTTACATCTTACCCGTCAAGCGGAAAGAGCATTAAAGACGACTTTTTTAGAAGCGAAAGTTTTTCAAAGTAGTTCTATAAGTACGGCACACCTTTTACTTTGCATACTTCGAAATGAAAATGACCCAACAACTAAGTTGTTAAACAAATTAAAAATTGATTACGAAGTTGCCAAAGAACAATACTTAGATATGATGCCAAAAGAAGAAAATTTCTTAGAAAATTTACCAAAAAACGAATCCTTTAACGAAGACTCTTCTCACGATGATAATTTAAAAGGAGAAAGTTTTAATAACCCAACTTCCAAAACAAATAAAAAATCAAAAACTCCTGTTTTAGATAACTTTGGACGTGACTTAACGGAAATGGCAGAAGAAGGAAAATTAGACCCTGTGGTAGGCCGTGAAAAAGAAATTGAACGGGTATCTCAAATATTAAGTAGAAGAAAGAAAAACAATCCGTTACTAATTGGTGAGCCTGGAGTTGGAAAATCAGCTATTGCAGAAGGATTGGCTTTACGAATTATTCAGAAGAAAGTTTCCAGAATATTATTCAACAAAAGAGTCGTTACTTTAGATTTAGCCAGCTTGGTTGCCGGAACAAAATACCGTGGACAATTTGAAGAACGAATGAAAGCGGTAATGAATGAATTGGAAAAAAATGACGATATCATTTTATTCATTGATGAAATTCACACCATTGTTGGAGCTGGTGGAGCTACAGGTTCTCTTGATGCTTCAAACATGCTAAAACCTGCTTTATCACGTGGAGAAATTCAGTGTATAGGCGCAACTACATTAGATGAATACAGACAACATATTGAAAAAGATGGTGCGTTAGAACGTCGTTTTCAAAAGGTAATTGTAGAACCTACATCGGTAAACGATACCATATTAATATTAAATAATATTAAAGGTAAATACGAAGACCACCACAATGTTACCTACACCCCTGAGGCCATTGAGGCTTGTGTAAAATTAACCGATCGCTACATGTCGGAGCGCTTTTTACCAGACAAAGCAATTGATGCGCTTGATGAAGCTGGCTCAAGAGTTCATATTACTAATATTGATGTTCCGAAGCAAATTCTTGACTTGGAACGCCTTTTAGAAGAAGTTCGCGAGCAAAAGAATTCTGTTGTGAAAAGACAGAAATATGAAGAGGCCGCTAAACTTAGAGATGACGAAAAGAAATTAGAAAAAGATCTTGCCATTGCTCAAGAACAGTGGGAAGAAGACTCTAAAAACAATCGTATTGAAGTAACTGAAGATAATGTTGCTGATGTGGTTTCAATGATGACAGGAATACCTGTAAATCGTGTAGCACAAACCGAAAGCAATAAGTTAGCTAAATTACCTGAACTGCTTAAAGGTAAGGTAATTGGGCAAGATGAAGCAGTTATGAAAATTGCTAGATCCATTCAAAGAAACAGAACCGGATTAAAAGACCCAAACAAACCAATTGGTTCCTTCATTTTCTTAGGTCAAACCGGTGTTGGAAAAACCCAATTAGCCAAAGTATTGGCAAGAGAATTATTCGATTCTGAAGATGCTTTAGTTCGTATTGACATGAGTGAGTACATGGAAAAATTTGCTGTATCTCGTTTAGTGGGTGCACCTCCTGGATATGTAGGCTACGAAGAAGGTGGTCAACTTACCGAAAAAGTGAGGAGAAAACCCTATTGCGTGGTACTTTTAGACGAAATTGAAAAAGCGCATCCGGATATTTTTAACATGATGCTTCAAGTATTAGACGATGGTTATTTAACCGATAGTTTAGGTCGAAAAATTGATTTCAAAAACACCATCATCATTATGACTTCAAATGTAGGAGCGCGACAATTAAAAGATTTCGGTCAAGGTGTTGGATTTGGAACTGCTGCCAAAATCGCTCAAGCAGATGAAAATTCGAAAAGTATTATTGAAAATGCTCTAAAGAAAACATTTGCTCCCGAATTCCTGAACAGAATTGACGATGTAATTGTATTTAATGCTTTAGAAAAAGTAGATATCGACCAAATCATCGAATTGGAATTGGTAAAACTATACGCTAGAATTAAAGAATTAGGCTACAATCTTACCCTTTCTGATAATGCCAAAGCATTCATTGCAGAAAAAGGTTTTGACAAACAATTTGGCGCAAGACCATTAAAAAGAGCCATTCAAAAATATGTTGAAGATTCACTCGCTGAAGAAATCATAAGTTCTAAAATTGAAAGCGGTGATGAAATCATCATGGATATTGAAGAAGGCGCAACCGAACTAAATGTTAAGGTGGTTAAAAAAGAAAAACCTACTAATTAATATTAAATACACAAAAAAATAACACAAACAATGCCTCAAAACAAAATCATTTTAGGATCTGAAGAATGGTGTTCGTTTCCAGAACTAGGAATTCCTGCAATTAAAGCTCGAGTAGATTCGGGCGCTAAAACTTCAGCATTACATGCCATTAATATTGTTCCATTTACAAAAGAAGGAAAAAATTGGGTGAAATTTGATATTAATCCGATTCAAAACAATTTAAAGACCGTAATCCATTGTGAAGCGTTATTAATTGACAAACGAATTGTTAAAAGTTCTAGCGGCTATAGAGAACAACGTTTTGTTATTCAAACCAAAATAACTATTGGTGAGGACAGTTGGCCAATTGAAATGACCTTAACCAATAGGGATTCTATGGGATTCCGAATGCTTTTAGGGCGTGAAGCCATGAGCGGCAGAATCTTAGTAGACCCTGAGCAAAAATATTTATTAGGTCAAAATTCGACTGAAAATCTAAAAGAATTATATCAAATTGATTTTTCAGAAAAATCTGGATTGCGAATTGGTTTATTAGCAAGCAATCCCGAATTATATAGCAACAAACGAATTATGGAAGCCGGGGAAATGCGCGGACATGAAATGCACTTTCTAAACATTAAAGAATGTTATATGAAATTGGATGCAGATACTCCCGAAATTCATTATCGTGGTGGAAAAGTATTGGATTATTTTGATGCAGTAATTCCGAGAATTCGACCAAGCATTACCTTTTATGGTTGTGCCTTGACAAGACAATTTGAAGCTATGAAAGTATTTTGTTTGAATTCGGCGGCAGCCATAACCCAATCAAGAGACAAGTTATTTTCATTACAATTATTACTAAGAAATGGTGTTGATATTCCTACAACAGGATTTGCTAACTCTCCATTGGATACTGATGATTTGATAAAAATGGTTGGTGGTTCTCCTTTAATAGTAAAATTACTAGAGGGTACTCAAGGTAAAGGTGTGGTATTGGCAGAAACAAAAAAAGCAGCCGAGTCGGTAATTAATGCTTTTAAAAGTTTGAATGCCAATATTTTGGTTCAAGAATTCATTAAAGAAGCAAACGGAAAAGATTTACGATTATTTGTGGTGGATGGAAAGGTAGTTGCAGCAATA
>Ga0078894_10000026_pt1 | contig 85074 bp, 77 predicted proteins | sample LauGreSu1BDMLBSD_2_FD_67506 | JGI IMG/M metagenome (GOLD analysis project Ga0078894, IMG submission 67506) | Freshwater lake microbial communities from Lake Michigan, USA - Su13.BD.MLB.SD (version 4) (version 4) | ecosystem: Environmental > Aquatic > Freshwater > Lake | place: Lake Michigan...
CGGCACCGATTGCGGCTAAACCTGCACCAATTGCAGCGATACTTCCTACCATTTTGATTGATTATTTAAGTGAAACAAAAAATTGCATAATTAATGATCGTGGTGCTCCTCAATGGCCATCCCGATGAACAATGCCGACAGAATGGTAAAGATGAACGCCTGAATAAATGCCACCAGCAATTCAATTAAGCTGATAAATACTGCAAACGGAACTGCAATGGGGGCAATCGCCAGATTTTTAAAAATAAAGATCAAGCAGATTAACGATAACATGAGGATGTGTCCTGCCGTAATGTTCGCAAACAAACGAATCATCAAAGCGATAGGCTTGGTAAAGATACCCACGATCTCTACTGGCACCATTACCGGATACATCCACCATGGCACTGGAGGCATAAAAATGTGCTTCCAGTAATATTTATTTCCACTAAACGTGGTGATTAAAAACGTACACAATGCCAAAACCATGGTTACCGCAATGTTTCCGGTAACGTTGGCTCCTCCTGGGAAGAAAGGCACCAAACCCAATAAATTATTGAACCAAATAAAGAAGAACACGCTTAATAAGTACGGCATGAATTTCTCGTATTTGTAACCCAAGTTGGGTTTAGCAATATCGTCACGTACAAACAGAATTACCGGCTCAATTAACGACTGGAATCCTTTCGGCGATTTTCCTTCACGTTTCTTGTAGGCACGGCCCACGCTGATGAACACGATCAACAAGACGGTAACCGAAACCAGTAAGGAAAAAACGTTCTTGGTAATTGATAAATCTATCGGTTTAGCATTTTTAGCTTCGTGCTTCTCATTTACTTCTACAAATGCACCATGCTCGTTTGGCTGTGCAGATGCGTAGTAAATTTTCTCATGCAACTTCACAAAACGCTGACCATTGGCTTCAACCACATGTTTACCTTCATCATCGTGGTGGAAAGCGGATGACATAAAAGTCACCAAACCATTATCTGTCCATAAGATTACCGGTAAAGGCAAGCCCACACTATGTTCGCCTTCGCCCCAAAAATGAAAATCGTGAGCATCCGCAATGTGATGTAAAATGAAAGCACCGGTATCGAAGGGTTTATCCTTGGCTTCGGCTTCATGTGCAACCTCTTGTTTGGCAGGAGTAGTAACCGCTTTGGCAGTATCGGTTTCCGCATTGGCCATAGCCGACAAACTAGTTAAGCTGAAAAAAACTGCAGCAAGTGCAAAAATCCCGATTGTGTTTAACTTGAAGATGCGGCTAAAATCCATCAAAAGCTGTTTTTTAGGTTTTTATTTTGGTGGCGCAAGTTACACAACAAAGCATAAACTTCAAAGGCTGTAAACAAGAAATATAGAGAAATAAAATTGGCCGCAAAGATGATATCATTTACCTTAAATTTAAGCAGGTAAACCAACACCAAAACCATACAAAAAAGCAGCTTGACTAAAATGCTGCCCATCATGGCTACAATGGAGAATTCGCCGCCTCTGCGAATGCCCATCCAGGAAAAAATATAGGCCAACAAAGTTAATACGGCTATGGCTCCAAAAATGACCCAAAATTTGGGTATCAGCAAGCCCTGACCCGGATAGCGTAAATCGATAAAATAAGCTATCAGGCCTACACCTAAAGTAAAAATGAGATACAGGAAAAAGAATCTGAGTAGTTTCAAAGCTTATTTTTAGTAACTGATTTGATTACTTGATACAAGGCAACACCCACGCCTGCCAAACTGAACAAAGCAGTCATGAGCGGCTGTTTCGCGTTTCGGGTTTGATCTAGTTTATAGCCGATAAACGTAAAAAGTCCGATTACAGCAACCATTTGGAAACCGATGCCCGCGTAACGAGCATAGGCTTTCAAAGACTTAGTTGACTTTTCTTCAGAATTCTCAGCTTTATTTGGCTCGACCATTGTGTACAAAGTTACGCTTTTGAGCACGATGATCGATTAGAAGGCGATGAAATTAAAATTAATGACCGGCTATGGCATTATGGAATAAATATTATGCCCGATTATGCTATTTTTGTTGAGTTACGATCATATAACCTTGAAAAAAACGGTCCCATTTCTCATTTTACTTTTCGTTTCGCTTCTCTCTCCTCGGATAAGTTATGCTCAAGATACTGGAAGCAGCAGTCGGGTTATGCAAAATCTAACTGCACGCTACAATGTCTTATTTAATGCCCGCGAACTGATTAAAACTCATGAAACCGACCTGCAGTCTAGTTATAAGTACAAATACAACCGGCTGATTCCAATATTCATAGAACCAGAACCTAAAACTACTGAGACGGCATCAAAAAAGCTGGACGAGGCTATTGCTAAAGCGAATGTCATCGCCAACGAAAAATCTAAAAGCAATTATGTAGATGATGCTTATTTATTGATCGGTATTGCTAACCACCTCAAAGCCGATTTCTTTAATGCCGTAGAGTTTTTCGATTACGTGTATCAGAATTATCCCAAATCAAAAGAGATACGGCAAGCGGCATTGGTTTGGAAATCTCGATCGCTGATGCAGATGAAACGATTTGACCAAGCCCAAGCTAGTCTTGACACTGCATTGAAATATATAAAAAACTCGAAAAAAATGGCAGCAGAGAGTTTTGCAGCAAGGGCCCAACTGCACATCTACGCCAATGAGTTTAAAGAAGCCGGCTTGCTTTTAACTAAAGCAATCAGTGCATCGAAAAATAAAAAGCAAAAACTGTATTGGACTTATCTTTCCGGACAACTTGAAGTAATTAATGAACATCCGGAGCTGGCCTACAAACAGTTTACCTCCATTGTAAAAAGTAATGCTCCGTTTGAGATGGCTTTCAATGCAAACCTAAATCGTATTGCCATTGAAGAAGAACAATTTGGCGAAAAGCTAGACAAGGAGGCAAAACTCAGAGCACTGTTGAAAGATGAGAAAAATAAGGAGCTAACCGATCAAATTTATTTTCAGATTGCTCGAAACTTCGAGACCAAACAAGCCATTGAAAAGGCGATCGAAAATTACAATATCGCTATCCGTGAGGGTTCCCGAAACATGGAACAACGAGGATTGTCGTATTTAGCGTTATCGGATATTTATTTCAAACAAGCAGATTATGTGCAGTCTAAAAAATACCTAGACAGCACCTTGATGGCGCTCCCGCCAAGTTATCCGGAATACGAAACGATCAGAAAGAAATCGCAAAACCTGGATTTAATTGCCAAAAATCTAATTATTATTGCTGAAGAAGATACCTTACAGCATTTGGCATCTCTCCCAGAAAAAGAAAGAGCGTTCAAAATCAATCAATTGGTTGAGCGAAAACTCAAACAAACACAAGTACAGCAAACAGGTAACCTTAAAGGCATTAGCGATATTGCACTTAACCCGGATCAGGAAAATTCCACTACTAAAGGAAGCACCTTTTACTTTAATAATAGCGCTGCCTTAAGTCAGGGTTTTTCAGATTTCAAACGGAGATGGGGAAATCGGAAGCTGGAAGACGACTGGAGAAGAAGCCAGAAAATATCTTTGGAAACCACTGTTGCAAGTCAAGCGGAAATCAAGATTGCAAATACACAACCAAGCCAAGAATCCGGCACTAACACCATAGAATCAGGCGAGGAACTAAAAAATAACTACCTGTTCCGATTGCCAGACAATCCGGATAAACTGGCGGCATCCAATCTAAGAATTGCTAATGCGTATTTTGAACTCGGAGATTTTTACCGTGAAGTTTTCAACGATCCTCAGGAAGCCATCAAATCATTTGAAACCCTGTTACAGCGATTTCCCGAGTACAGCAATCGAGCTGCGGTGTATTATAATTTATACCGTTTATACACCAAAAGTGATAGCGTAAAATCTGAGGCGTATAAACAAAAAATACTGGCAGAGCATCCGAATTCGGCATTCGCTAAAGTGATTATTGATCCGGAATTCAGCCAAAAGCAAGACGAAAAAGACCTGGCTTTGGGAAGATCGTACAATCAGATTTTCGATGAGTTTGCTAAAAAGAATTACAAGGATGTGTTAAACTGCATTCGTGAATTTGAAGTTGAGTTCGGCAAAAACCGATTATCGGCACAAATTGCCTACCTCAAAGCTATTTCAGCAGGGCATCAGCAAAGTTTAAAGCCTTTTGAAGCGGCTTTACAGGCAATTGTAAAAGAATTCCCTGAAGATAAACTGATTACACCCCTTATTAAATACTACCTAGAGTATATTGAGAAAAACAGAAAACAACTGTCTTTACGGTTAGTGGTTCTGGTTGACAAAAGTCCCGATAATTTGATTTGGGCTCACGAACTAGAATCTATTCTCGCTGAAAGCAAAACAGCAAAAACAAACGCTGCTAGCGAAACCGCTGGAAAAACTGAAACCCCTACCGAGAGTCCGAAAACACAAGTCAATTCAAAAAATTCCTTGTTCGACCTGGCCGACGCAACGCATTATTATGTGGTAGTTAATGTGGCAGACCCATCGGTCAACTTAAGCTCTTCCCGTTTTGGAATCGGGCAATTCAATCGGGCAAATTTCCCGGATGGTGGCATTAAACACCAATTGAAAGATGTGAACGATGAAAATCAGCTGATATTTATTGGTGAATTTGGCAGTCGTGAAAGTGCAAAAGAATATGAAGTCAATATTCTGCCATTGATGGGAGAAATTATGAAAATACCGGCCAACCAATACAGTTTGTTTATCATCACCAAGGCAAACCTAGACAAGTTGACCACAAAAGAACTTCTGGATCAATACTTGATATTTTACAAAGAGAATTATCAATAGCGTTTAAAACATGAAAGAAACATTAGGTCGCGAAGAACTACAACGTTATACCTCCTTATTTTGGAAAATCATCATTGGGGGTGTAGCGTTTGCAGCCATCTTTATCCTAAGCATTGGCTTGGGTTTATTTGGGAAGTTACCTTCCTTCCGGGATTTGGAAAACCCCAAAAGCAACCTGGCTTCTGAAATTATTTCGGAAGACAATGTGGTTTTAGGGACATATTACGTACAGAACAGATCGAATGTACGCTACGAAGACATCTCACCCAATGTGATTAATGCGCTTATTGCAACAGAGGATATTCGCTTTTATAGTCATTCAGGCATCGATTTTAGACGAACGTTTACCATCATTTTCTACAACCTGATTGGTAAAAAACAAGGTGCCAGTACCATCACCCAACAATTGGCCTTGAATTTATTTTCCGAACGGGCCAAAAATCCGGTAAAACGAATCATCCAAAAACTACAGGAATGGATTATTGCGGTTAAGCTGGAACGAAATTACACGAAAGAAGAAATCATTACCATTTACCTCAACACGGTGGATTTTGGCGCTTACAATACCTTTGGAATTAAGTCAGCCGCCAGAACGTATTTCAATACCACACCCGATAAGCTCAATCCGGCACAGGCAGCTGTTTTGATTGGTATGCTCAAGGGACCATCCCTATACTCCCCAACCCGAAATCCAGATCGGGCACTTGCACGCCGGAACACGGTACTTGATAACATGAGAAAAGCAGGGTTTTTGGGCGATGAGGAAACGGAGATCTATCAACAAACACCATTAAACCTCGATTTTAATCCTTCCACTTATAATGTAGGTCCTGCCCCCTATTTCAGGGCCATGCTGAAAAAAGAAATACAAGACATTTTCGAAGAGCAATCCATTACAAAAGCCGATGGCACTCCTTACGATTTAGACAGGGATGGACTAAAAATTTACACTACGCTAAACGCCAGTATGCAAAACTATGCTGAAGAAGCACAGAAGGAATACATGCAGGAATTGCAAAAACAATTCAATGCGCAATGGAAAGGACGCAAAGATCCTTTCAAAGATTTTCAGCAATTGCTAGATCAAGGCATGAAGCGTTCCGATCGTTACCGCCAGTTAAGTGCCGAAGGCAAAACCGAGGATGAGATTCTACGCGATTTCAATACGCCAACAAAAATGACAGTTTTCAGCTGGAAAGGAGATATCGATACCTTAATGAAACCCATCGATTCCATCAGGTATTACAAACTGATTTTACGCAACTCGTTTATGGCCATGGAGCCTCAAACCGGTTATGTAAGAGCCTGGGTTGGAGGAACAAATTTTGAACATTTCAAATACGATCAAGTAAAAATGGGAACCCGCCAGGTTGGTTCAACTGCAAAACCATTTACCTATGCTGTGGCTATTGACAATGGCTATTCACCCTGCATGGTTGTACCCAATGAACCGGTAGATATTGAAGGCTGGGCGCCAAATGCTAATAAACCCCTACCGGGAAGCATTACGCTGAAAACCGCACTTGCCTACTCACAAAACTATGTAACCGCTTACATGATGAAACAAGTGGGCGCTACCGCTGTGTCTACTCTGATCAAAAAAATGGGTATTACCAGTGAGGTTCCGGCCTATCCATCCATTTGTTTAGGCACCTTTGACGCTTCGTTATACGACATGGTGGGTGCCTATTCAGCCTTTGTAAATCACGGAATTTGGACAGAACCTACGTATTTACTGCGTATCGAAGATAAAAACGGCAACGTGTTGTACGAGCGTAAACCCAAAGTAGTTCTGGCCTTAAATGAACAGACTGCTTACATCATGACTCAAATGTTGAAAGGAGTGGTTGAGAATGGAACCGGTTCACGCTTACGCTATAAATACGGCTTAAGCAATCCGATTGGAGGCAAAACCGGAACTACACAAAACAACTCAGATGGCTGGTTTATGGGCATTACCCCACAATTGGTAGCCGGTGCCTGGACGGGTTGCGAAGACCGGGCTATTCACTTTTTCTCTACCAACCAAGGTGAAGGGGCGAACTCTGCCCTGCCTATTTTTGGTTTGTTTATGAAGAAAGTATACGCTGATCCGAAATTACATTACAGCAAGGGCGATTTTGAACCCCCCAAAGGAGAGCTAACCGTAACCTGGGATTGCGATGCCTACAACCAGCAAGAGCAGTCGCAAAACACGCAACAGAACTAGGGTTTTGTACTTGAAATTATTCCGCCTTTTGAGCACCAACCGTCATGAGCGAGCTTTTTGATTATCAATCCTTTCTGAAAACATTGCCGGGGAAGCCCGGCGTGTATCAGTTTTGGAATGAGGCTGGCGATTTGATTTATATCGGGAAGGCTAAAAATCTAAAAAACAGGGTTAGTTCGTATTTTACCAACGATGCTCAACGCTTAAATGCCAAAACCCGGGTTTTGGTCAGTAAAATTCGCAAAATCACGTTTACACTCGTGGATAGCGAAATTGATGCTTGGTTGTTAGAGAACAGCTTGATTAAAAAGCATCAACCCCGATACAACGTACTACTCAAAGACGATAAAACCTACCCTTGGATTGTCATCAAAAACGAGCCCTTCCCTCGGGTATTTACTACCCGCAAGGTCATCAAAGACGGTTCAACCTATTTCGGGCCTTATGCATCGGTTTCGATGATGTACACCATTCTGGGCCTCATCAAAGAAATCTATCCGCTGAGGACCTGCAGCTTACCACTTAGCCAGAGTAACATTGCTGCCGAGAAATTTAAAGTGTGTTTGGAATACCAGATTGGGAATTGTAAAGGTCCTTGCCAGGCATTTCAAACAGAATCCGATTACCAAGAGGCCATTGAGGATATTAAGGACATCCTAAACGGCAAAATCGGTTCTGTAATTAAAAAACTGAAGCAAGAAATGGCTCATGCAGCCACAAAAATGAACTTCGAGTTGGCGCATCAGCTGAAAGAAAAACTGGACAATCTGGAAGGCTACCAAAGCAAATCAACCGTTGTGAACAGCTCCATCACCAATGTGGATGTGTTCAGTATTGCTTCTGAGGCCTCCTATGCCTTTGTGAACTATTTGAAGGTAATGAATGGCAGTATCATCCAAACCCAAACCATTGAACTTAAAAAGCGTTTAGACGAGAGCGACGAAGAGTTGTTGAGTATTGCCATTTCCGATTTTAGAAACCGGTTTAATAGCCAATCCAAAGAAATAATTGTTCCCTTTGAGCTAGATGTGAATGACCCGGGGATTCATTTTGTGGTTCCCAAATTGGGTGAAAAGAAAAAACTGCTTGAATTATCTCAAAAGAATGTACTGTATTTCAAACGAGAGCGTCTGGATCAATACGAAAAATTAAATCCGGAAGTTAAAACGGAGCGGATTCTGAACCAGATGATGAAAGACTTGCGTCTTAATCAGCTACCGCGACATATTGAATGCTTTGACAACTCCAATTTTCAGGGCAAATATCCGGTTTCGGCCATTGTAGTGTTTAAAGATGCCAAGCCTTCGAAAAAAGATTACCGGCATTTTAATGTAAAAACCGTTGAGGGACCCAATGATTTTGCCACCATGGAAGAAGCTGTTTACCGACGCTACCGCAGGATGTTGGATGAAGGCGAACCATTGCCGCAATTGGTAGTTATTGATGGAGGTAAGGGACAACTGGGTGCAGCCCTAACCAGTTTGAAGAAATTAGGCATTGAAAAACAACTCACCGTTATTGGTATTGCCAAACGTCTGGAAGAGCTATATTATCCTGGCGATCCCTATCCTTTATACCTGGATAAAAAATCGGAGAGTTTACGAATTATTCAGCAGCTACGTGATGAGGCACACCGCTTCGGGATTACTTTCCACCGCAAAAAACGTGATCAGGGGACCTTAGTTACCGAGTTAGAGCAAATTGAGGGCATTGGAAAAACCACAGCCGATAAACTATTACGCCAGTTTAAATCGGTTAAAAAAATTAAAGAAGCTGGAAGCGAAGACTTATCAAAAATCCTGAATACCAAACAGCTAAAAGCACTTCAGGATTATTTTAAGCAATAAAAAAGGCTCCATTTCGGAGCCTCTAAACTATTAATACGACCACAAGTCGTGCTCAAAGTCGAGCAAAGCCTTTTTAATTCGTTCAGATTCATGGAGACGATCGATTCCCTGGGCATAATCCTTAATCCGCTGATCTTTATCGTTCGACTCTTTAACAATATAACTCGAGAACAAGCGCTTCATAAATACATCGTCGTAGGTTAAACTCGAAGCATCGTTGTGTCTGTTGGCTACTTCCTTCGTAACTAAAATTTGGCGCACTTCCGGGAAGTAGATCCAAAACGCAGGCTGATCTTCAAAAGTTTCACCGGCAGCTTGTTTCCGTACCATGGGTGCAATGCCAATAATTCGTGGTTCAAAAACAGAACGCTGTTTGTCAAAAATCCAGTCTTCTTTAATTCGGAATTTCAATACGCTGTCCGGATTAAATTCACCGGCTTTCTTTTCAGCACCAATCTGGTTCCCGTCGGCATCAAACTGAGGAACCAAAACGCTATCGGCAAACTGAGCAAAAGCTTGCTGTGGAGTGAATACCGTTGAAAATGCATCACCGTTAGGATCTTCTTTTCGTGGTGTAGGGTCGTATGCCGTCAATTCGCCGGCCATAACAGCATCCATAATGATGTCTATTAAACGAGCTTTTGGTGAAGCAAAGGCCTCGTTCATTTTTTCGCGAACATCAATCTCTCTCCAAATGCGTCGGCTAAAAAATACGTCGGCCTCTCGTAAAGGAGCATATGGTGTTACTCTTGCACTTAAAATATTGTCTTTTTTATAATAACCATCCAGTGGGCGATCAACCGTTTTTTTCTTTGGCTGGGGAGCGGATTGAGGAGCAACTTGTTGAACAGCGGCAGGCTGATTTACAGGATTGCTTTGCGCATTATTCTGATTGGTTTTGTTCCGATTGGCATTTTGTGCAGCCAGCTGAAGGCTACATAAAACCAAAACAAATGACAAAATTTTCGTTTTCATGGTCAATTAGTTTGCTGTTAACACAATCGGGTCTAATTGGCGTTGTATACCATCCGGTCCGACAGCTGAAATATTATCAAAAATTACTCTGGTACCAGGAGCTACCGAATTTAATGCAGCTTTCATACTGCCGGTAATGGCATTGCTACTGCTTTGTAGCGGACCAATTACATCGGCTCTTGGCTTGGCAACTATTAAACTAAAGCCGGTAATGGAGAATTTCGCATCGAAATCAAATCCATCCAATACCGCAAAAATATTATCCTGAGATTTAATCACCACCGAACTCATTTTACCACCCGTTTTTCCGGCAAATTTTGCTCTTGGGTCAGGAATTCGTTTCACACGGAAATTGCTTGATCCAATAGATTGTACTTTGCCATTAAGTTGTGCCGAAACATTAACGGTAGCTTGACCAACGGTGTTCACCATTACCGAATATTTACCATTGCTACCGGAAATACTTCCTCCGGTGATACTTACCCGTAAATTTTCCTTAGCAATACCAGGTGCAGAAATAGACACGGGGTTAGCTACACCCACATAAAATACATTCATCTTATCTGGAGATACAACAGCTGAAGGACGCGAAACCTGATATTTCTGCTCGGCAGTCCGGTATTCTTTTACCGTTCCGTCGGTTTGCTGAACACGAATGGTGGCAAACCAACTGAATAAGCCTTCACGATTGGTGGTTATTGAATAAATTCCTTTACCGTCTTTCACCGAAATGGGAGATCCGTTTACGGTAATAGAAGGATTTGACTTTGAATCATAAGCGGTCAGGAAAACCTCTGCTTGATAGGGTTGCCCCTGGATGATATACGAGGTTGGAGCCACGGCCACAGCAGCGAACTGGTCTAGGTTAACTACCGCCTGATCCATCTGACCCAAAATCTTTTTCACCATTTCAGCTTCGGCATTTTTAATATCGGCTTGAATTTTGGTTAAGGCTGTAATGGCTGCGGTAAGCGGAATGCCGTCGCCAAAGTTGGCTTGTTCCCACGTTTTACGTGAAATTCCTGTTGCAGGAGGATCAACTGCGGTAAGTGAAAAGCTTACACCTTCTCGTTGTTTCGGATCCAAAAGTGCTATCAACTTTTCGCGGGTATCGTTAATCCGGTTTTTTAATTCTTTGGCACGTCCCTCATTAATCATCAATCGGGAAGAAATATCCAAATTATCTCGTTTTTTCAAATCACCAGTCTCCGAATCGTATCCCCCACCTTCAGTCGTCAATGTAGATTTAAGCTCATTAACATACGATTCGAGATCTTTAGCCAGCTTACTGGCTTTCTTTGCCTTTTCGTAAATTGGCTGAGCACGCTCAGGCTCATTTTTTAGCTTGGTTGCCTCAAAGGAAGCAAAAGTAGCATCAACACCTCCTTGTACGTTTTGGGTTGAAGTGCTCAAACTATCGGTTAAATTTTTAAAGGCATCTAAAATAGAATCGCTTACATTTAATGCTACTAATCCTAGCAGCACTAAATATAAAATGCCGATCATCTTCTGCCTTGGTGTTTCTTTAACTCCCGCCATTAGTCAATTTTGTTTTGAGGTTGAGTACTTAATTACGGGGTTGATTCATGGCAGTAAGCATGTTGCCATAAATGGCATTTAATGCCGCTAAATTTTTAGTCAGCTTGGCAACTTCTTCTTTAAACTGTCTGGCATCTTCCATCGATTCGGTAAAATCATTCATGGTTTGCGCCATGTTGTGATAAAACTTGGTCATCGATTTTAAGTGTGCGCTAGAGTCTTGAAGCTCCAATTCGTAAACGGCATTCAAAGCCGCCAGGTTTTTGGCTAAATTATTTACCTGGTCGTGGTATGCTTTTGAGTCGATATTGGTATTCGACATTTCTTTCAAATTGGCACTTGCTTTTTCAAATGCCATACTCAGCTGATCGAAGCTGGTGGTAGCAGATTTTACTTTTGAAGTGAACTCATTGGTTACCGTAGCGGCATCAGCTGCTGCTGAAATAGTAGCAATTTTGTCTGCAAAATTTTTGAGACCCGTTTCAATTTTGGCAACAGATTCTTTATCTAATTCTACACCCGGAATACCCATGGTGCCTGCACTCGGCTCGTCGGCAGCAGAAGTTTTCTGGAAACCCAGGATGAAAAACAAAATGGCTTCTGTAATTAAACCTAATGAAATCATCAATTCGCCGCCCTTCCAATGCAAGAGCTTAAACATTAAGCCAATGATTACTACAGAGGCGCCCCATGAGATTAAGGAATTGATTCCGTTATAACTTAAATCTTTGAAAATGCTTTTTTTAGACATTGTTTAAATATGCTTTGTGACAGTTAGTTTGTATTAATTTTTATAGTTGACATCGTTACCTACATAAGGAGTAACGCATCTAAACCCAATATATGATTTTGCTTCATCCTGATATTCGTAGGTACGCACAGAATTTTGCAGAAAATATCCGATATCTTTCCATGATCCTCCGCGAACAACTTTTCGTTTTAAAACCTGTGGATCATCGGCTTTCGCTTCGTAGGTATAGGTAGGATTCAAGTCGTAAGTAAAGGTGGTAGACGATTCGTCGTACGCTGATGAAGTCCATTCGGCAACGTTTCCGGCCATATTGTATAAACCAAAATCGTTAGGGAAATACGATTTCACGTGAACGGTAAATGCTCCGCCATCATCGGCATAATTGCCTCTACCTGGTTTAAAATTAGCCATTAAGCAGCCTCGGGCGTTTCGTGGATAAGGACCACCCCAAGGATAGGTCGTTCCTGTTTTACCCCCTCTGGCTGCATATTCAAACTCTGCTTCGGTTGGCAGCGCATACGGTAAACGTTTCGGCATTTTTCTGCTTTCGCGATACGATTCGTTGAAACGGCTTCTCCATACGGTAAACGCTCTAGCCTGACGCCAGTTAACTCCAACTACAGGATAGCTGTTGTAAGCAGGGTGTGAGAAATACCCTTGAACCATAGGTTCGTTTTGGGCATATTCAAAATCTGCAAGCCAAACCAACGTATCTGGGTAAACCCCCACCTGATCGCGGACAATAAAGTCAGAACGCGATTTGGTTTTATCGTTTTTGGCAAGAGCTGCTGCACGGTAGTCGAAATAGGCATAATTGTATTTCAGCAAACGAACATCGATCTCGTTACGATCAAAAATTCGGTCATCGCCTTGGTAATACATACCTTGAAGCTTATTTTCATTAGCAGTTTGACCTTTACGGGTAGACCAGATGGCTGTATTGCCTTTGCCCACCTTTCTCCAGTCGATGTATCTTCTGCCACTTAAATTCTGATCGGCATTTTTCGGAACGATATAGTATTTATCGTCGCGTAGATAGTCGGTAATCGCAATAGAATCACGAACCCAATTCACAAACTGACGGTATTCACTGTTGGTGATTTCCGTTTCATCCATGTAAAAGGCTTGCATACTCACCTGTTTGTTTTGGGCAATTTGCGAAAAGGTGATGTCCTGATCGGTTTGACCCATGATGAAAGACCCCGAAGGAATGTAGACCATGCCGTAAGGCACAGAGGTACTTCTAAAATTTTGCGGCCCCACACCTACCAATTCTCCACCGGCACCCATTTTCCCACAGCTATTAAGAAACCCAGCTGTTAGCATTACAAGCAGGGCGATAGCTAGTTGTTTATAACAATTGTTCGATCGCATCACAGAAAAATATTTCGAATATACTAATTGTAATCTATTTTGACTTCCAAATTAACGATCAAATATCGCATTGCGGTATTGGAGGATCGAATATAGTTATCCGATAGAGCGGTAAACTCTCGATTACTTATTTACTTGTTTGATGTAGTCTTCCAAAGCCATAATCATACTAGGGGCTTTAGGAGTTGGCGCAGGAATGTCCAAGATCAATTCACGTTCTGCCAAAGCTTTGTGCGTAGTGAGCCCAAAAGCGGCAATACGGGTATTATTTTGTTTAAAATCAGGGAAATTTTTGTAGAGCGATTGGATACTCGATGGGCTAAAAAAGGCAATCACATCGTAAAATACATCGGCCAAATCAGATAAATCGCTGCAAACCGTTTTAAAGAGAACAGCCGGGGTAAAATCGTAGCCATTTTCTTGAAGGAACTTTTGGGTCTCCTCTGCCGCAACATCAGAACAGGGGTACAAGAACTTTTCTGAAGCATGCTTTTTAAGCACTTCGGCTAAGTCTGCGGCGGTTTGCTTGCCGTAAAAGATTTTACGTTTACGGTATTGGATATATTTTTGAAGATAGAGCGCAATGTTTTCTGACAAGCAGAAATACTTCATCTCAGGCGACACTTCGTAACGCATTTCCTCGGCAATTCTAAAGAAATGATCGGCTGCATTACGGCTAGTAAAAATAACTGCCGTAAAATCGGCCAAGTTGATTTTATCTTTTCTGAAATCTTTAGCCGGAACACCCTCAACATGAATGAAGGATCTGAAATCCAACTTTAGGTTGTATTTCTTGGCCAGGTCGTAGTAAGGTGATTTTTCTGTTTCCGGTTTAGGTAACGTAATCAGGATACTTTTAACCTTTTTATTTCTGGAATCTGATGATACTGCCATGAACGGGTTCCTAAAATCTAAGCGCTTTAATTAGTATCAATAAGGGACAAATTTCAAGGGCACAAAGATATACAAATATATAGAACTTAGGAAATTGATAATGAGAAATGATGTGTACGAAGGCCCTGACTAGCTGATAACTAAGCAGCATTAAGGTTAATCCTATGCCGGAATACAAGAAATAAACAGCGTAACCAGAAGGCGATAAACTAAATGCTAAAATTAAGGGCAAAAAAACCAGAGCAGCCTGAAAATAACCCAAAAATAAAATTGAGATGTAGGTGTTAACTGCCTTTTTTACTTCCAAAATAAAGCCCAGAAACTGAAGCGCAAAAATCTTCAATACGAACAGTCCCATCACCGATGCAGATAGGATAAAATACCAGTAGACATCAGACCAGCCGTAGGAAAGTTGCAAATACTTGCCAACCAAAAACAAATACATTCCGATTGTAAAACCAAACAGCAAATAGAAAAATAAGAACGGCCAAGTATTTAGCATACTACCCAAGGAAGCCGATTGGCCTAAAAAGCGGTGATCAAAAAAAGATTGGATAACCGACTGTAGCTCTTTCGCAAATTTGAAACGCAGGATTGCAAAAACTAACCATAAGAACAGCACGGTGTAAATGATCCATTGCGAACCATGCACTCTTGGCTTGCCGGAAAATTCGGTGTTTTTTTTGAGGATATATTTTGATGCCCAGGCCTGAAAATCAAGATTTTTTATTTGATAAATACTGACCAGGCTATCTCTAAATTGATTGGGGCGTTTGGCATCGGGGGTTTTAACCCAAAAATAAGTGAGTGAATCTGCAATTTTTTTCAAGGAATCCCGACGGGCTGGATCATTCTTTAGATCAGTGGAAGTTTTGGTTGAATCTGGCTGAGGCTTTTTCGTGGGCGCAAGTCTGTTCGAATCTGTTTGGGCTTTCAGCCCACTTGCAGCTAGGCAAAACAAAATCGAAAGAGTTAAAAAAAATCTGGGCATTAGATTCAAACAGAACAACTGAATTTATCCGGCAAATTTACCCTAATATTTTTAGAAAATTACTGCTCTGCCCGATATTGCAAACTGAACCATCCGGCATGTTCGTTTTCTGCTGGTATGCTAAACGATTTTTCAGATCGGAGTTCGCCATTTTCAAACAACATCATCTTTAGGTTCTCATCCTTGCTCAGGTTTGGCGAATAAACAAAAACCTTAAACTCTATAGTGGTAGCCTGGTCAATCGGGTTTAACAAATCAACGCTCCAGCTGCTTGCTCTCAGACGTTTAATTTTAAGATTATTGGATTCATCTCGGTAAGAAACCTGAAAACTGGCTTCAAAACTCAGTTCAATAGCTATGCGAAATGCCAACTGATCGTTCTGATCTCGACTTGCGTTCTTACTAAATAGCTTTAGCATTTTCCTAATTTGATAGATGAATACACCCAGTTAACCAAGTCTTACTACTTGAAGTCCATGAATTGACTTGTACTAAAATCGTTCATTCCAAATGCTTCAATGTCCCTGATTTTGCATTAGTTGTACCAGTTTTTGTTAGTTAATTTTCAGTCAATTACGAATTAAAGACGTTGAAAAGTATAGAAATAGTACTTTAGCAAAATGGCCGGGATTTATATTCACATTCCTTTTTGTAAGAAAGCTTGCCACTACTGCGATTTTCATTTCAGCACATCGCTTCAGTTTAAATCGGAGATGATAGAAGCGCTGATCCATGAACTAGTCCTTCAAAAAAACTACCTGGAAGGGCAAAAAGTCGAGACCATTTATTTTGGAGGCGGCACCCCGTCCTTACTCGAAGCGGATGAACTGACTCGTATACTGGATGCGCTCTCAGCGCAGTTTAATTTGGCGAATGACTTGGAGATAACATTGGAAGCCAATCCCGACGATCTGACTATTCAAAAAGTCAAAAACTTTAAACAAACACCGATTAATAGGTTCAGCATTGGTGTTCAGTCGTTTTTTGATGAAGATTTAATGTGGATGAATCGGAGTCACTCTGCATCAGAAGCAGAAAGCGCTATTAAAAGAGCACAAGATGCGGGTTTCGAAAATATTACGGCTGATCTCATCTATGGCTACCCACTCTTGAGCGATGAAAAATGGAGTACCAACATCAGGCAAATGCTCGAGTTACACATTCCGCACATTTCCTGTTACAGCATGACCATTGAGCCCGGAACTGCCTTAGCACATTTTACAAAGCAGGGTAAAAGCAAACCCATTAACGAGCGGCAAAGCGCAGCACAATTTATTGAGCTAATGGACAAACTGCAAGAGGCAGGCTTTCTGCATTACGAGATCTCTAATTTTGCTCAATCCGGATACGAGTCAAAGCACAATACCAATTATTGGAAGGGGGAATTTTATTTGGGTATTGGCCCATCTGCTCACTCTTTTAACGGAGTTAGCCGCCAATGGAACATCGCGAATAATGCAAACTATCTGGCAGCAATTGCTAAACATCAGGTTCCGGCTCAGGTAGAAGTACTTACACTCAACAATCGCTTCAATGAATACTTAATGACCAGTTTAAGAACCCATTGGGGCGCCGATATGCACTATGTGCGTTCAAATTTCGGAACAGAATATGCTAACTTGGTACTTGCAAAAGCTGAAACCATGTTGCAAAAAAACTGGATTAAAGTGGAGGATGAAATACTAGTATTAACCGAAGAAGGAAAACTCTTCGCCGACCATATTGCAGCCGAATTTTTTATCATAGATCATGACTAACAAAAATCAAATTGTTTGGATAACCGGAGCCTCATCAGGCATTGGCGAAGCTTTGGTTTACGCCTACCATAAATTGGGTGCTAAATTGATTATTTCATCCAGAAATAAGGACAAACTTTATGAGGTAAAATCAAACTGCAAGGCTAACCCAACCGATATCCATGTATTGCCCTTGGATTTGGATAACACAGAAAGTTTAGCAGCAGTTGCAGAAGAAGCATTAAAAATTTATGGAAAAATTGATGTGGTGATTCATTCCGGAGGCATTAGTCAGCGTTCATTAGCCATGGATACCCAGCTCAGCGTAAATGAGCGGTTAATGAAGGTGAATTTTTTCGGCACGGTTGCACTTAGCCAGGCAGTTTTGCCGGCTATGATTCAACATGGCGGTGGACATTTGGTAGCCATCAGCAGTCTGGTAGGCAAATTTGGCACTCCGCTACGTTCTGGTTACGCGGCATCTAAACACGCCTTGCACGGTTATTTTGACTCACTAAGAGCCGAACTCTATCAAGAGAATATTAAAATTACGATCGTGTGCCCTGGATTTATTAGAACTCAGGTATCTGTAAATGCTTTAGTTGGCGATGGATCGGCACAAAACAGCATGGACGACGCCCAAGCCAATGGCATGACTGCCGAAACGTGTGCTCAAAAAATCATCTCGGCCATTAACAAAGAAAAGGAAGAAGTTTACATTGGCGGTAAAGAGATTTATGGAGTAGCGCTGAAACGGTTTTTCCCAAAGCTGTTTTCCAAATTGCTTAGAAAAGCAAAAGTGACCTAAAAAACTACGGATTTATCGGTCAACGAGTTGTGACTTGTTTTAGATTTTTGGTATTTTGGAGTTCAATACTTCTAAACATCAACCTTTAAGAGCTATTTTACCTTGCTAAACCTTGCAAAACATACCCTTCAAAACACCGGGCATTTTGAATCTATACTAAAAGGATTTAATACTGGATTATACGAGTGCGGCATTGCCGATGATGCTTGTTGGTGGTCATCGCAGTTTTTTGAAATCTTAGGGCTCAAAGAAGGTGAAATTGAGCCCAACATGGAGGCATTCATTCATCTGGCCAAACCAAAAGAACGAGCGTTTTTAAGAGCAAAGATTAATGAGTTTGCACAGCAGAAAGAAGTATATAGTTTAGAAATTCAGCTCAAGCACCAATCTGGAGTTTACAAGTGGTACCGACTCACCGGGCAGGCGCATTGGGCAAAAAATGAACCCAAATACCTTACCGGATTTTTAACCGATATACACGAGCGAATTACTACAGAACTGCGCAATAAAAAGAACGAGTTGTTGATGGAAGAGGTTAGCCTGATGGCTAAAGTAGGCGGATGGGAGATTAAGCTAGACCCTTTTGAAGGCATTTGGTCAAAAGAAATGTCTATCATTCACGATTTGCCTCCTGATTATGTGCCCTTATTTGAAGAGGTGATGACCTATGTAAAACCCGAATATCGGCCAATGGTGAATCAAGCGATTAGCGATGCCATAAACAAGGGTGTACCGTACGATTTTGAGGCGAAAATTATTACCGCGAAAAAACGTGAAATCTGGATTAGAATTATGGGGAAGCCTGTTGTTGACCCAGAAACTGATAAAATTATTGGGATAAGAGGAGTAAGCCAAGACATCGATGAACGTAAGGAGCGGGAATTGGCTCTAAAAGCTTCCTACAGTCTCATTCACGAGCAGAATGAGCGCTTGGTAAACTTTGCCAATATTGTATCCCACAATCTACGTTCTCACTCATCCAACTTGGAATTGACACTTTCTTTACTCGATCTGGAAACTGATGAAAAAGAAATTAGTCACTTAAAAGATAATCTACACAAGATTAGTAAAGGATTAAACCAGACTTTGGAAAGTTTGAAAGATATTGTGGTTATTAATAACAATACAGCTGAGATCAAAGTTCCGGTAAAATTTGAAAGTGCCTTAGCAGCGGTAATACTGGCTCTAGAAACCGAGATTGAACTGGTTAAGCCTACTATTCACACCAATTTTGAAGAATACCCCGAAATTGAATACATCCCTGCCTATTTAGAGAGTATTTTACTAAATTTAATGTCTAACGCCATTAAATACCGCAATCCAGATAGACCACTGGAAATTAACATCACCACCGGGCAACAGAAAGGGAAGGCTTGGCTCCGGTTTCAGGATAATGGATTGGGTATTGACTTGAAAAAACACAAATCTGAGGTTTTCATGATCAATAAAACGTTTCATACGAACCCAAATGCAAGAGGTGTTGGTCTTTTTATCACGAAAAACCAAATAGAATCACTTGGTGGAACCATCGACGTAGAGAGCGAAGTAAATGTTGGAACTACGTTTACCATTAATTTTTAGATTATGAACTTACCCATTGTTTTTTTAGTAGACGACGACGATATTTTCGTGTATGCCATGAAGCGCTTAATGGGTATGAAAGGTTTGGCCAAGGAAATAATTAGCTGTGGAAGTATTGCTGAGGCAATAAGCTATCTAAAAGATCATGCTGAAGAGCAAAGCGAAATTCCAGATATTGTTTTGTGCGATATTAACCTGCCCGATGGAAAAGGCTGGGATTTCTTAAATGAGTATAGTCAACTTAAATCGCAACTGGTAAAAACTCCAAAAGTGTACATGTTGAGTTCTTCGGTTATTCAGGATGACAAACTTAGAGCTGAAAGAAACGAAGATATCCTCAAATACTTCAGTAAACCGCTTAGCAAAGAGGATTTCGAAACTATTTTCGGCTAAGCCTCCATTAGGAGGAATGATCGGCTACCACCAACCATTTACCCTTAATTTTCTTTACCAATAAGGTAAAAAAACCATGGGGCTCGTCTCGCTCCCGCTTCAAATGCCAAGCGCCTAAAACAAATGCATTTCGGGGATCAATTAATCTGACCTCCTGTATATCAAACGTTAAAATACCCATTGCGGCTTTATCAGGGTAACCTTTTTGGTAATTGGCCAAGGTTTGCTGCCAACCGTATTTAGGTCCGTTCTTCCCTACAAAAAGCAATTTTTCCGAATTCCAATACCCTTGCATGTAGGCTTCCAAATCGCCTTTATTCCAATCTTGACGCTGTTGCTCCAAAACCCGTTTTATTTTTTCTATCTCTTTGGTTTGAGAAAAACCAAGAGTGCTAATTAAGAAAATAGAAAGCGTAAAAATCCATTTTTTCATACCTGAATATACGAAGATTAAACCATTTCGGTAAGCCACTAGATTTAACTAATACGGTATTTTTTATCCTATCAAAAACATTATTCAGTCGGACTTGTTATCTGTACATGCAAAAGCCTTGTACTCACTAACCTTATTTTTTAATCATGAAAAATAAATTTATCAATCGGCTAATTCTAGTGTTGATTAGTTTGTGTCCGCTACTACTACAAGCACAAAATTGGCCCAAAGCACCCAATACATATTCTTGGGAGGGCACCTGGAATCCGGCATTCCCCATTCCGAATATGTACGACGATTATTATTTCGATGGGCATGAACAAAACGGCACTCCTACACCTGTTTTGCCTCCCGGGTTTTGGGATTGGGAAACCGAACACAATCTGGCCAATTGGAAAAATTACCAAAAAAATATCGGACATTTTGCAGCAATACTAGATAACCAAAATCGTATTTACGGTTGGAAAATAATGCTAGATCACCTTCCGGCAGAACTTACCGCCGGAGCAGCATATTTTAGTGGCTCACCCGGCAGCGATGTAGTAGATCTGGGAGCGGGTTCGAGCATCCATACTACCGGAGATATCAATTTGGCAGATGGTCCGGATATCTTACGATTCGAGAAATCATGGTCACTTTTCCTACAAACCGGGTCTACCTTTACCGGTTTTAAAAACGATAACGATTTGGTTATCGCAGGGCGAAATACGGTGCCCATGGACGGATCACACGATATTGGGCAAACTTCTATCGTAACCGGACCAGGCAACGACTTGGTTTTTGTAAACAACATGGCTTCGGCCGGTGTAGATGCCGGTTGTGGAAACGGAGGCCGATCAGACATTTTGGATCCAAATGACGGGGACGATATTGTGGTTTATGGCGGCAACATGGCAGATTTTAGATTTTTAGGTGGAAAGGGAAACGATTTAGCAGTATGGTATGCCGATGAAGTACAACAACAGGCTGCGGGCTGGAAACTGTTGGGACCTAATTTTTTTGGCGGAGGTGCTTGGGGTAAAGCCCTTTGGGAAGACGAAGGCACCGACCGCCTGATCATGGCTATATCGCCGAATACGGTGGTCAAAAATACCTATGGTGCCCCTCCACCCGGCCAATTAAACGTGTATTTGCTCAATAACTATCCAGAAGCTATGGACGTTGACCGACCAATGGAAAATAGTTTAACTGCTCGTTATTGTATTACCTGCGGTATTGGCCCCAATCAGAAAAAAACCGTAACACTGGAATACGTTTCGCCCGACAGTAAAGTGTTTACCGGACGATTTTGGCTAACTGGTATGGAAGAACTGCAAATTGGGGTTGGGCCGGGTGCAAAAGTGTACAAGTTGGATGAGGTAAATGGCAAAGCAACTCTCGACAATACTCTGCAAGCCATAAACCCGCCATTGCGAAGCACCTACAACCAAATTGCAACAAACTTTATTGCTGCACTTAACCTGTCCGACCCACCTACAACAGGTTATGCCCCGATAAACCCACCTAAATTAAGTGGACTGGAAGTATTCCCCAATCCGGCATTCGACCAGGTCAACATCCGTTACATAGGCAATAAATCTTCCAATTGTACCATCTACTTGACTGACATGACCGGGCAAAGCGTGTTTAAAAAACAGCAACACCTGGTTCCGGGCGAAAACTACTTTCAAGTAGATGTAGCCAAAATTGAAAAGGGCATTTATATAGTCAGGATAGATGAAGAAGGTCAAATCTCCCAAACCAAACTTATACTGAATTAGAAATCTGGCCTAATTATGACCTTAGGTAAACAGGGAATGCTTCCAAAACCTTACTTTTGGACCAGTAAATTCCCTGTTTACCCTTATGGCCAATCGTATCTTTGCTCTCGTATTCATCACCGTTCTATTGCTCATTATCGACGTTTACTTGTTTAAGGCGATAAAATCCATTCGTCCAAAATGGACTCCTAAACAACAAAGAAATTTCGGCTATATCTGGTGGGGGTACTCAATCTTCCTCATTCTGGGTGTTTTTTTGAGTATCTATTTCAACATCCGACTAACGCTCAGAGCAGTTTTAATGGTGGCCTTCTTTCTAACTGCCGTTGCAAAACTGATTGCTACACCTTTTTTGATTATCGACGATATACGCCGTGGAATAATTTGGCTGAAGAAAAGATGGGGTTCTTCAAAAAATAATCTAGAACCAGGAACACAACAATCTGAAAAAATTAGTCGATCGCAATTTTTGGTTAAGGCAGGAATGCTGGCAGCTGCTGTACCCTTATCATCCTTAAGTTTCGGCATTTTATCTGGAGCTTACGATTATCAGCTGGTCAGAAGAAAATTATACCTGCCTAATCTACCTAAATCTTTTGATGGGATGCTGATCGGTCAACTTTCTGACATTCATTCGGGTAGTTTTTACGATCAAAAAGCCGTGTTGGGTGGCGTAGAAATGCTACTGAACGAAAAACCCGATGCTGTTTTCTTTACCGGAGATTTAGTGAATAATGTGGCCTCTGAGATGAGAGAATATCAGGATATTTTCACCAAAGTAAAAGCGCCGCTAGGCGTGTATTCCGTGTTGGGGAATCACGATTATGGTGATTATTACTATGGAAGGGGGCCGTCAAAAGCGAAAGCCATTAATCTGGCTAACCTGAAAAAAACACACCAAAACATGGGCTGGGACTTGCTACTAAACGAGCACCGTCGCTTGAAAATAAATGGAGAGGAAATTGCCATTTTAGGCATTGAAAATTGGGGAGCCGGACGCTTTGCAAAATACGGCCGTATGGACCTTGCGGTGCAAGGAACGGACGATGCTCCCGTTAAATTGCTACTCTCTCACGACCCCTCACATTGGCGAGCTCAAGTTTTGAAAGATTACCCGCAAATTGATGCCATGTTTAGCGGACACACTCACGGTATGCAGTTTGGCATCAAAAATGAGTACGTCCAATGGAGCCCTGTTCAATACATTTATAAAGAATGGGCCGGCCTCTATCGTGAAAATCAGCAACAACTGTATGTAAATGTGGGCTATGGATTTTTAGGCTACCCAGGCCGGGTTGGTATTTTGCCAGAGATTACCGTATTTGAATTAAAATCGGGCAATCCACCGCTGGTATAAACATGCAAAAACGAATAGTTCAGTTTATAGACTTCATACTATTCAGCAACATTTTCATCTCGATTGGTGCTGCTGCTCAAGTTGCGCTCACCTACCAACTGCTAAATGTAAAACCCGATCTAAAATTAATCGTACTTGTATTTGTGGCTACCTTGGTATTGTACAATCTGAGTTTGATTTTATCAAAACCGGAGAAACTTACCAAATCTCCTTTTACAAGAACACACTGGTTTTTTTCCAGACAACGGTTCATGGCTTCGCTAACATTGATTGCCACGTTTATGGTGGTGATGATTAGCCTTTCCATTTCTTTTCGGGCGCAGCTGTTATTGGCATTTCTAGGAATTATTGCTTTGGCGTATAACATCCCTATTCTTCGGGTAGCACATCAAAAAATAAGTTTAAGAAACATTCCCGGATTGAAACTTTTCGTGATTGCGCTGGTTTGGTCGCTCACCGCAGTAGTACTTCCAATTATTGAACTCGAACATCAGCAATCATTAATTAGTAGTACTAAAAGTTTAGCGCTCTTATTAGCTCATCGGTTTATTTTCATTACGGCCATAACCATTCCGTTTGATATTCGGGATTTGTATCAAGACAAGGTCTATGCGCTTAAAACCATTCCGGTACTATTGGGCGAATCCAATTCCTACCTGATTTGTCAATTACTCTTAGCAGGATGTATTGGGCTTACAACTCTCCAATTCTCACACCAGGAACCTGCCTTTTGGTTGCTCATTAGCAGTACCCTGATGGTATCTTGGCTTATCTTCAAATCACAACATAAACGAAACAAATATTTCTATTTCCTTTTTCTGGATGGGATGCTGATTTTACCCTGGCTCCTATTGGAAGCGTGGAATTTAATAAACTGTTAGCTGGGCCTGATTTCCTGCGAAACGGTAATGAATATGCAAAATCTTACGCTCTGAATCGTACCAATAACTACCTGCTTGTTTAGCCATGTGCTCTGCGGAATTAACTGGTAGTAGCATTTTGCCAGATTCCAATACTTTTCGGGCGGACTTTGCCTGAGAAACCTCAAAATAGATTTCCCTTGCTTTGCCTGGTTTTGAACTGCTGAGTTCAAGCAGTTGACCTTGCTTGGCCGGAGTGCCACTAAGCTTAAGTTGTTGGTAATTTTCCTTGCTTAATGCATCAGGATCGTTTCCGTCGTCTTCATATAAGGTAAAACTAGCTTGCTTCTTAACATCCGGGAAGTAACGAACGATGAGCGTATCGCCTGTATATTTTTCGGTATTTTCCAGATCTGTGGTCAAAGGAATTATACTCCCTGAACGGGCAAATAAAGGCAGGCTACTGAGATCTGCTTTAATCAGCGCTGAATCGGAATACGTTTTTCCATCCCACCAGCCAATCCACTTGCCTTTTGGAAACAAAACTTTTCTGTCGGTTTTACCTTTTTCAAGAATTGGAGCTACTAGTAAATCGCTACCCCACAAATAGGCATCATCAACAGAAGCGAGTTTGGGATTAGTAGCATCAAAATAATTCAAGGGTAATGCCAAAGGTCGGCCTGTCTTAGCATTCTGATACGCTAAAGAATAATTATAAGGCAAGAAACGATAGCGTAATTTCACAAACGGTTTCACCAAGTCTTGGGTAGACTTATCCCAAAATACAGGTTCAGGAGCAGCAACCGCAGGGTCGGCATGGGCACGGTAAATTGGAGTAAATGCGGCAAACTGCATCCAACGGATGTACAACTCGGCATCTTTCTCTCCTTGACCAAAACCACCTGCATCAGAATGCATATAGCCTATTCCACTCATACTCATACCCAACATCACCGGAATTTGGGCCTTAAACCCATTCCACGAACGTAATACATCTCCACTCCAAGGGAAAGTAGCGTAACGCTGCATCCCTGCTCCACCTGAGCGTGCCAAATTGAATACTCGTTGTTTTGGAAAATCTTTACGATAGCCTTCATAAATGGTCTTGGACCAAGTTAAAGGATAAATACTGTGTACATCGCGGGCCATACCCTTGGTATGTATCATCCCGTCAGGATGCTTTTCAGGCTCACCTAAATCGCACCACCAACCTGCTACGCCCTCATCAATTCTTTTCCGGTAAAAATTCCAAAGGTAGTGTTGAGTTTGAGGCTTAAAAATATCGAGTAATCCTGCGGGGCCTGCCCAAAAATCTTCAATGATGTAATCTTTGGCCTCAGCATTTTTAGTGAACAAACCCGCTTGAGTTACTTTATCGAAGTTGTCTGAAAGTTTGGTTACAAAGGTTTGTGTAATCGGGATGGTTTTAACGCCCAGTTGTTTTAATTCACGGATCATTTTCTCGGGCTCCGGAAAGGAGTCACGGCGCCAATCGTGATTGCCAATGGTTTTTACCTCTCCATACCAGAAGAGATCGAGAACAGTTGCGTCGATAGGATAACCGGCGGCCTTAGTTTTTTTAACCGTTTCTAAAGTTTCTTCAGCCGATTTATAACCAAAACGAGATTGAATAAAGCCCATTGCCCAACGTGGTGGCAGAGGTTGTTTCCCGGTGAGCTTGGTATAGGCATTCAGGATTTGATCGTTAGTACCTTGAATGAAAAAATAGGAAAGCTGACCATTCTCTGCGGTATAAATCAGTTGATCTTTTTGAGTTTTACCTAAATCGAAGGTCCCTGAACTCGGATTTTCAAAATAAATTGCATAGCCTTTGGAGGAAACTATTAGCGGAATAGACACATTGAGGTTCTGTTCCCCATAACCATACCCGTAATGAGGCTGATGGTAATTTTCCAATAGGTAGCCTCGTCTGTTTACCGGAATCGCCCTTGATCCGGCACCATAGAGTGCCTCCCGATTATCCAGAGCAAATTTTAAATTACCCCCCTTTTCGGCCCCGGCAAGATAGGACTGGTTCGTGCCAATTGGAGTTCCTTTCTTAGGGTCAATGAATTGAATATGTAGACTTTGCTTGTCTATGCGCACTAGCAAGGAGTCGGTTGCAAACTGAATGTACGCTTGCTTGTCTGCAATTGCTGTTCGGATTGGCATGGGTTTACCAACAAGTACTTCCGAATGGATGAGTGTATGCTGTCTATTGGGTAAATACGTTACCCGAATAGTTTTGGCAGCATAGGGTTGAACCAAAATTTTATGAGTACTGGTTTGTACAATTAGGGTATCCTTTTGGGTAGTAAAAGATTGATACGCTGACGGAGTTTGAGCAAGAAGTAAATTAACTGTTCCTAAAAACAGTACGAACAAGAATCTGAATTTCATGCGCTAATATACAATGTGAATGAGGGATTATTCAATTACAAACTGGTAGCCCACTCCTCGAACAGTTTGGAGAAAATTTGGCCGCTCTGAATCTTTTTCAATTTTTTTGCGCAAACGGACAATGTGCATATCCAGGGTACGTGTATTTACATCGGCCTGATAGCCCCAAACCTCCAGCATCAGCTCTTCACGGGTTACTACCTTATTGGTGTTTTTTAAGAAGTAAAGCAGAATGCGATTCTCTAAAATGGTTAACTCGATTTTCTTTCCTTGACTGAAGAGAGAATGAATATTTGGATGATGCTCAATTTCACCAAACCTATGTATTTCCGATTTGTCGTTATTGATAAAATATTTCACCTTGTTGGTGATGATAGTCACCAGCAAATCCATGTTAAAAGGTTTGGTTACATAGTCTGAAACGCCGGCGCTGTAGGCATCAATTTTATCTACATCTTGCGCTTTGGCTGTCATCATGATAATCAGATTTTCAAAACCCTGTTCGCGGATAGATTCGCAAACTTCCAAACCTTGCTTACCAGGCAACATCCAATCCAGCAACACAATATCGGGCTGTTCTTGCAAAATAAGTTGCTCAGCCTCCAAGCCGTCTGCAGATTCCATAACCTGATAGCCTTCGTTGCTTAACCGCTTGGCTACCAGAAAACGTAGATTCTCATCGTCTTCGATTACGGCAATTTTGATGTCTTTTTGCATACTATTCCTGATAAGGTAATTGAATGGTGAACACTGAACCTTTTCCCAACTGACTTTTTACTGATATGCTACCATTCATAAAATTAACGAGTTCTTTACAGAAGGCCAAGCCGAGCCCTACGCTACCCTGTTGGTTGTATCGATTTTCAATGCGATAAAACTTTTGGAAAATATGTTTTTGGTCTTCTTTCGAAATACCAATTCCCTCATCGATAAACTTAAAACTAATGTTTTCGCCTGTTTTTACGATTTCGATGTGTAAGCTTTTGTGACCTGGTTCAGAGTATTTGTAAGCATTATCCATCAGGTTATTAAAAATACTAGATAGCAATACCGAGTCTGTTTTGAAATACTTCAGTCCTGCTATCGAAAAGGAAATCTGATAATCGGGCTTTTCTAACTCATACGCCTCTTTTCGTTTTTGGCAGAACAGCTCTAGATCAATCTCATCTACATGCAATTGGATGGCTTTATTTTCAATCTGAGTAAATGAAAGTAGTCTATTCATTAGGTTATTGAGCTTATCGGCTTCTTCATCCAAAATCTTGGCATAATGCAAGCGTTCTTTATCTGAAATAGAAGTGCTGTTGCCAATGGTATTTCCAGCCACCTTGATGACACTAACAGGTGTTTTAAATTCATGCGTCAGGTTATTGATGAAATCGTACTGGAGCTTAAACATCATTTCATTGATATAAAGATTACGGTAAATCAGATAAGCAATAATCATTAAGAAGGCATAGATCAAACAGAGCAAACCAGCTATGGGTAAAAAGCGGCCAAAAATAGCTCTTTGATGAAATCCGGGTGAAGAGCTTAGGAAAAGTTTATACCCCGAAAATGGACCTGGAAGTGCAATTTCGGTTGTCAATTGGTCATCTTGCTCACCCAATAACTCGTATACCACCGGCACAATCTTAATCTGCTGATAAAGCTCCGGGTGGCTGTTAATAATGGGTAAAAGAGCAGGATTGAGCCAGAAACTGAACATGTCTTTCTCAAATACCGGGGATCTCGGCCGTTCGTTTAGCATTAAGTCTTGAAAAATGCTGATCTCTTCTCTCCTCGGAATGTTCAGGTAAGTAATCCGGTTAGGATAAATACTGTAAAACGTGCTAAATATTTGGTCGTTGCTCAGTGCTTTTGTGGTATCGGCAGTTTCAATAAATCCACTAAACTTGATGGCCATTTTATTAAACTCATCGGCAGTTTTTAAGGAAAGGCTATTGGGCTTATTGTTCTTAAACAAAACAACCGAATCTTTCGGAACCGATTGCCCGAACTGATAAACCGCTTTAGGCCCCAAAGCCAAGCGGCCGGCTCTTAAACCGTCATCCAATAAATGGTTTGAGATTTCTGTATCGTAGAAAATAGCCCGTTGAACGAACGGGAATTTTGCAGTGATATCGCTCACGTATTTTCGAGCAGATGCCGAATCTAAATATCCCTGATAATAGGATATTTCCGGAATACTATTTTGGAAAAAGTCGTTATACGGTTCAATTATTCGCTCAAATGTTTCGATCTTTTTCGAGGAAAAATCGTTTTCTACGTTTTTACTCGTGAGGCTATACGCCAAAATAAGCGCCAAAATGAAAGACAGCGAGATCAAGACAATGAATGAAATGATCAGTGTAAAATTCTTGCGGTAGAACGGCTTTTTAACTTCCATCCTCTTCTACCTCCCTTTCAGATTTTTTTGCAGGAATTTTTCTAGGTGCAAGTAGAAATCCAGTCGGTTTTCCTCATTTCTAAACACGTGGCCCTCATTGGGTTTAACCAGGTAAGTTACCGGCACTTTACGCTTTCTTAATTCTTTTACCAATTGATCGGTTTCGTTAATAGTAACCCGTGAATCGCGAGCGCCCTGTGCAATGAGTAAAGGTGCCTGAATTTTATCGGTATGAAATACCGGAGATGCCTTACGAAGGTATTCACCATCTGTTGCCGGATTTCCTACCATTTCCTGATACATGAGTTGGTAAGGTTTGTAATAGGGTGGAATAGATTTGAGGTAAGAATATAAATTACTCAAACCGGAATACGAAACACCGCAGGCATACAAATCAGGTTGAGTATACAAACCCATCAAAGCCGAATAACCGCCAAAACTAAATCCGTAGATACCGATTCTATTCGGATCGGCAATGCCCTGCTTTATCAACCAACGTACGCCATCGGTAATATCTTGTTGGATTAAACCGCCCCATTGCTTAAATCCGGCCGACCAAAATGCTTTACCATATCCGGTGGATCCTCTAAAATTTAACTGAAAAACACCGTAGCCACGATTTGCCAAAAACTGCACTTCAGCATTATAAGACCAAGTATTTCGAGCATTGGGGCCACCATGAGGAAGCACCACTATGGGTAAATTTTTAGGATCTTTACCTTTTGGAAGGGTTAGATAACCCTGAATTAGGGTGCCATCGCCAGCAGTAAATGAAATGGGTTTCATTTCACTCAACTCTTCCGGCTTTATGGCCGAATTGAACGCTGCCAGTTTACTCAACTTGCCAGTTGCTGTTTGATACAAATAAAATTCACCTGGATTGCGGTCGGTGTAGGTGCGGATGATGAATTTATCCTCAGCTAAATTTTTATCTGCAATACGGATTTCCGCGTTTGGCAATAATCGGCTTAAATTTTTGAAGAGGGTTTTGGTTGCAGAATCCAGGTATTGTCGCTGGTTTTTCCAAGTTGTATATTCGGCAAAAAGTACTTTTTTGGTCTGTTTTGAATAACCGGCATCGCTTAGATCAACGTCAGGATGGCTGTAAATAATCCGGGTTTCTTTACCGGTTTGACAATTAATTTCAACCAAAGCTGTTTTATCTCTGCCCTGATTTGAAAGCGCATACAAACAGTCAGACTCCGAACAAAAGCCTATTGGCCTAACCGTAGTCTTGAAATTATTCGTAAATAATTTTTTAAACGGTTGACGCTCGCTACCGCGATACAAATACGTTTCAAAAACACCGTCGTTGGCCACAGCCAAACGCAACTGCCCTTCAGAATCGGCTATCCAATCGCTAATATTACCCGGATTTTGGGCTACCAAATTGAGCATCCCAGTTTTTGTATCCAAACGGTAAGCATCAAAAACTGTAGAATCACGCTTGTTTAATGCTAACAAGACCTGATTTGGCTGTACGCGGTCGAGCCCGATAATACGTATTCGGACTTTTTTATCGGGAATCAAGTCCCGAACCTGAGAACCATCTTTGTTTACGGCATACAAACGACGATTTTCATCCCCATCGGTATCCTTAAAATACATCAATTGATTGTTATTGGCCCAAAAATAATTGCCAATATTACGATCGGTACTAGCCGTAACTTGAACAACTTTAGCACTTGAAATGTGTTGTACAAAAATATTCAAACGGTTTTTGAAGGGCTGGAGGTACGAAATGTATTCCCCATCAGGTGAAATTTTAAAAGATGTTTTCTCCGGATTCTTGAAAAAATCTTCGATGGGAATAGTACGCAGTTCAGATTCGCCTGCACATGCAGCCAGTACTAAAATTCCTAAACAAAAAATAAGACGTTTAATCTTCAACATGGTGAATGAATTGGTGCTTAAGCAATTCAGGGATCAATTTACAAAACCCTAGGCATTGTTTGTATGCCCAAGAGTAACAAATGCACTACAAATTTACCGGTATTGATTAGTGCTTTATCATGCATTTCAAAGCTGCTTATTTCCTATCTTCGCTTATGATTTTGTACAACGTAACTGTGATACTGGACGAATCTGCTGAGCAAGACTGGGTGAAGTGGATGAATGAAGTGCACGTTCCAGAGGTAATGGCCACCAACTGCTTTGTTTCGAGCCGCATGTTGAAGGTAGTTGATTCTCCAAACGAAGGTGTAACCTATTGTATGCAGTACATTGCAGAAAATACTGAAACTTACGAACGCTATAAAACCCAATTTGCTCCTGCACTGCAGGCAGATGCCCTCAAAAAATTTGAAAACAAGTTCGTGGCTTTTAGAACCTTGATGGAGTTCGTTGACATTAAGCAATAAGGATGAATTTTATACCTACACCACTTTCCGGTTTATACCTAATTGAGCCCAAGGTTTGGAGAGACGAACGCGGCTACTTTTTTGAAAGTTTTCAGCAAAAACAATTTACTGAAGCCGGTATTGATGCCGTTTTTGTTCAGGATAACCAATCCTTATCTCAGAAAGGAACCCTAAGAGGCTTACATGCTCAGGCCGAACCCTTTGCTCAAGGCAAACTGGTGCGGGTTATACAAGGAAAAGTATTGGATGTTGCGGTAGATATTCGAAAAGAATCGCCGACTTATGGCCAGCATTTCAGTGTAGAACTGAGTGGAGATAATTTCAAAATGCTTTGGATTCCACCAGGATTTCTGCATGGCTTCATTACCCTTGAAAACGATACCATTTTCGCTTACAAAGTAAGTGGTGGTTTGTATGCTAAAGCTGCTGAAATTGGCGTAATCTGGAACGACCCTCAACTGGCTATCAATTGGAATTTACCCGAATCGGAGATCATCCTTTCTGAGAAGGATAAAGTATTACCACAATTTGCCGAATTTAAGAGTCCTTTTTAATTTAAAATAAGACCACTTATCCTAGTTTTCATATAGTTCACTCCTTCCTTTGTGCACTATATCGGGAATTGTTAACAATAACAAGTTTTAATTGTCATCTGATATTGACATTTAATCTATTTGTTATGAAAACAACAACATTTTATCTAGCAATCCCGGCAATAATCATGCTAGGAGTATATTCCTGCAAAAAAGACAAACCCAACAATCTTACTGTAAGTGATATTGACGGCAATGTGTATAAGACCGTTAAAATCGGCGACCAAGTCTGGATGGCAGAAAACCTAAGAACAACTAAACTAAATGACGGTACTCCCATTGCACTGGTAAGCGACAAAACAACCTGGGCAGACCAGAACATTACCGATCCAATGACGTGCTATTACGACATTGAAGCAAGCAATTTAGATAAGTATGGCCTTATGTACAACTGGTATGCGGTTAATACGGGTAAACTAGCCCCTAAAGGCTGGCATGTGGCTAACCAAGACGATTGGGAGGAAATGATATCTTATCTGATTGCCAACGGATACAATTACGATGAGACCAATAAAGTTGACAATCATATCGCTAAGTCATTAGCTGCCACTAACGATTGGATAACAGATAATACTGCCGGAAGCCCTGGAAATGAGCCAGCTAAAAACAATAAAACCGGATTTAATGCTCAACCTGCCGGGTACAGAAACCCTGATGGAAGTTTTATGGATCTGGGAATATATTGTTTATTTTGGAATGCAACTTTAGATGCACAAGCGGGGATCCGCTCCACTTACATTATTAGATCGGACTTAAATAATTTATATGAAGAGAATGCTTTTGGTGGTTACGGACTCTATGTTCGTTGTGTTAAAGATTAAACAAAAAACCTACCGAGTTCGGTAGGTTTTTTGTTTTGAACTTTACTTAATCAACTGATACAGTTCATCCAATTTAGGTGAAAGTACAATTTCAATGCGACGGTTACGGCTGCGTACTTCAGGAGTAGTACCCTCGGCAAGAGGTTGAAACTCTCCCTTACCCGTGGCGGTAATACGTGTGTTTTCAATTTTCTCTATATCCGTTAAATAACGTACTACCGAGGTTGCCCGCAATACACTCAAATCCCAATTGTCTTTAATCTGGCCCAAATTATTTACTCGCTGATTGTCAGTATGTCCTTCTACGGAGATATTAATTTCAGGTTGCGTTTTCAATACTTTGGCCAGTTCTTTTAATGCTTGCTGACCTTTATCATCGATAATGATGCTACCGGTATCGAACAATAACTTATCGGTAAGTGAAACGTACACCTTGCCGTTGCGAATGTCAACACTCAATCCACTTTGCTGGAAGCCAAGTAAGGCCTTCTGTAATTTATCTTTCAGGGCTTGGGTAGCTTCGTCGCGTTTGCGCAAAATTTCTTCTACTTCGGTTAGGCGGGCTTCGCGTTTTTTCAAATCTTCAGATAATTTGCTGATTTCTGAAGAACTGTTTTTAAGCAGCGCTGAATAATTTGAATCCAAGCTGTTGTATTTCGAATGCAATTCGTTAAGGCGTCTGTTTAAGCGAGTGGTATCTGCTTTAAGTCGCTCAAGGGTAAGCTCCAAGTTTTCAATACGTACTTGTGCCTCATTCCAACCGCTTGAAAGTGAATCACGCTGTGCAATTAGAGCATTGTAATTCTTTTTGGATAAGACAGTACAAGCATTCAAGCTGAATAAACCTGTAATAACTGTCAGTAATAGTGTTATTTTTTTCATAGTTATCAAAGTTAGGCTAATGCATTCCGTAAAAAAAGCATCAGAGGATGAAGAGCCCGGAAACCTGTCAGCACCGTTTCTGCAGCATGTGGGCTACACAAATCTACTTGATTTAACGAACGATTAGCGATAAAACTTTTCAATTTCAAATAATCAATATCCGGATGGTCGGAATCGTATCCTTTAGGAACGGTTTTTAGTTTTTCACTAGTATCCAATCCACCAAAATAGTTTTTGAAATCTGGGGTTCCCAAAATTTCATGAAGTTCAGATCCATTGTAATCAATCTCCTGTCTAATCGCCTTCAACTCATGCGGCTCGGGCATCCAACAGCCACCGGCAACAAAAGATTGAGTGGGGTGGATATGTAAATAATATCCTGGGCCATCAAAATTTTTTCCTTTGGCAGATATGGCAATCGCGAAGTTTTCTTTATAGGGATCTTTGTTTTTACTGAAACGCACATCGCGATAAATTCGCATCACACACAGTTTAGGATCAAGATCTGAGGGGATAACCGGATCAAAAGCAGATAGGCCGTCGATTAGTGTTTGGGCAAAATGAAAAACATCTGCTTTTGCAGCCTCGAATTCGGATTTATGTTGCTGAAACCATTCCCGATTATTGTTATCAATTACCCCTTGCAAAAAAGTGAAGGTTGCGGGATTGAGCATGCTAGATTAATTCAAATTCAATTTCTCGTCTTTCATGTGTACAGTTACATTTTTTCTACGGTATTTTTTGTACCAAACGTAACCTACACCGGCGATGGCCAAGTAAGGAGCAGCCAATAAATAGAGGATGCCGTTATTCAATCCTAATCCTTGCTTATTTCCATTTTTTACAGAATTTGCCGCTATCTCACCACACATGGCACACTGGGCATTTGCGGCGTTAGGAAGCAGCAATGCAGCAACTGATAATACTAGAATAAAGATATTTGCTCTCCAGAATTTCATAACACAAATATACTCGAAAATATGTCTAGAAAGTGTAATAAGGCGAAATCATGAGGTACACAATTACTCCTGTAACCGTAACGTACAACCAAATCGGGAAAGTCCAACGAACCAATTTACGGTGCTTTTCAACTTCCATTTTTAATCCGTTATTAAAACTAAGTAACACCAAAGGCAATACGGCTGCCGCCAAAATAATGTGAGTAATCAGAATCACATAATAAATGATGCGGATGAAACCATCGCCACCAAAAGTGGTTTCTTTGACGAAATAATGGAAAAGGATATAGGACACTAAAAACAGTGATGACAATAAAAAAGTAAGGATATTCAAACGCTTGTGTGCATCAATGTTTTTGCGCTTAATCTGATACAACGAGATTAACAATAAAACCGAACATGTACCATTGATGATGGCATTTAGTTTGGGTAAAAAGTAAACAAAAGCCGGCGTAGGTATAGTTACCGGGATGAGTTTACGGTTGAGGATAACCACTACGGCAAAAACAAAAATTGAGATAAAGGTTACCAGTCTAAAAATTAATTTGTCGTTCATGATTTCTTAGCGTACGTTTTTAGTTGTTCTACTTCTTAATTCTTCAGCAATCAATACTTTAATCTCATCTATCAACTTATCTACCTGCTCTTTACTCAAGGCATCGTAATAACCGCGAATGCGCTGTTGCGGATCAATCAATACCAGCAAGGATGTATGAATAAATTGCCCCGGATGTTGCGGATCGGGCATGGCATCTAAGAGGAAATCTTGTTTGGAAAGATTAAGGATTGTTGTTTGATCGCCGCTCAGGAAAAACCATTTCTTCGAATTTATAGTCAAGGATTTGGCATAAGCAGCCAATACTTCGGGCTTGTCAAATTCGGGATCAAGTGATATGGATGCAAACTGCAGTAGGGTATTGGTGCCAAAGCGCTCGGCAACGCGTTTCATTTGCTTATTCATTGCCGGGCAAAAACCATCGCAACGGCTGAAAAAGAAATTTACTACCGTGATTTGATGGCTATCAGCCGGAAATTTAAATTCCTTTTGGTTCTGATCAATGAGCTTAAAATCGCGAATGGTATGGTAAATGGTATCGGGTATCTGCTTTCTGCGGACGGTATGGAACGTTCTTGCCACTTGCTTCGGACCGAAAATAGGAAGGCTTTTATACCGGTTTTTCCCTTTTTCGGTTAGCATCCAATATAAAAATCCCGGTACCGCAAGTAAGGTGACCAGGATTAATATTTTTTTGATCGTAAACTTCGGCAAACTCATTAATTCATGTGTAAGTGCATGTACGAGCCTTCAGTAAGCATCAATATGATGAAATAAATGATGAAGATTAATGATACAACGATACTGGTTTTGAAAGCGAACTTTTCAAATTTCAAGTGCATGAAATACGCTACAATATAGAACGCTTTTACCAGTGTTAACACGATGTAGGCAAAGTTACCTACGCCATGAGAAACAATTCCTTTCGGGATTAAATACAAGGCGATAAAAAACTCTAAAGCAGTAATGCCTAACAAATAGAAAAATACTTGCCAAATTTTGCCTTTGGTCATGGTTTCATGCTCCATAGCATGATCTTGTGAATGTTGTGCAGACATATGATTTTAAATGCTGATTATACCAAGTAAAAGAATGTAAATACGAATACCCAAACTAGGTCTACAAAGTGCCAGTAAAGACCTACTTTTTCAACCATTAGGTAGCTACCGCGTTTCTCGAATACACCGGCTAGGGTCATACTCAAAATTATAATATTGATAAGTACGCCGGTAAACACGTGGAACCCGTGGAATCCGGTAATCGTGAAAAACAGGTTAGCAAATTGCAAGGCCCCAATGGTATCTACACCAGTATATGAAGCCGGGAAACTTCCCCACCAGTAGCCTTCGTGGTGTAAGTGAGTCCACTCTAAAGCTTGGCAACCCAAGAACATTAAACCACCTACAATGGTCCAGATCATCCAATTCACTACTTCTTTTTTAGCATTACGATGTCCGGCTTCTACTGCCAATACCATGGTTACTGAGCTCATGATCAAGATGAATGTCATGATACCTACGAAAACCAAAGGGTAACCGTGATCAGCAACGCCAGGGATTGATTGGAAAACCAAATCTGGATCAGGCCAGGTTAATTTACTAAAACGTTGTGCGCCATAATAAATCAAAAAGGCAGAAAAAGTGAATGCATCAGACAATAAGAAAAACCACATCATAATTTTGCCGTACTCAACGTCAAAAGGAGATTTTCCGCCATTCCAGGCGCCGGTTTTAACTCGATCAAGTGGTGATACCGTGGTACTCATTTATAGAAATTATAATTAGAAATTATTGGTTCAAAAGTAAGAAAACATATAGATAAATCCATAGTATATCTATAAAATGCCAAAAGATGGAAGTGGATTCCAAACGGAACAAATTGTTCACTTGGGGTATGTTTTTCAACTTCCCGATCCAGGCATTTAGCAACATCATTAAACCTGCAAATACGTGCAATAAATGGGCCCCAGTAAATACATACAGAAACGATTGTGAAGCGTTCGGATTTACAAAATAAACGCCTTGTTGAGTCAGGTATGTCCAGGACGACAATTGTAAAAAGAAAAAGACGATTCCCAAAGCCATAGTGAGTAGTAAATACCCTTGTTGTTTTGCGAATTGCAACCGTTTTGCAGAAAGGTATGCCAGGTGCATGCTGATACTGCTGAGCACAATAACGGCCGTACTGTACATGAACGATTGAGGAAGTGAAATCTTGATTCCTCGTTCAACACTACCGGCAGTATATACAATAAAACCACTGGTTAATGCTGCAAAAAGCATGAAAGAAGAAATCACGAACAACCATACCAAAAACTTTTTGGCTTTCAGATTGGCTTTATCTTGTTCAGTAAAATTTGCCATAGGTTCTTAATCAGGGAATGAAATCAAAAAGTAAGCTTAATTGAACAATGGGCAAATATACAAAAGAGACGTACATCATTCGTCGTGCAGCAGCGGTATCTAAATTTTTATACAATTGTATGGCAGTGTATAAGAAATATAAGCCAATTGTTGCCGAAATAATCGCCAAAATGTACCCGCCAAAATGGTAAAACGTAGGCATTAAACTTACCGGTATTAACACAATAGTACTCAGTAAAATTACCAAGGCACTCAAACGATCCGGACGGGTGGTAGGTAAAAGTCGAAAACCAGCCTTCTTGTAATCTTCATCCAACACCCAGGCAATTGACCAAAAGTGAGGAAACTGCCAAACAAACTGAATTAGGAATAAAATAATAGGAATCCAGGATATTTGCGGCTGATCAAACGCGGCAAAATAGCCAATTAGTGGTGGCAAGGCTCCTGGTATAGCACCAATAAATACGGCAATGGGCGACTTGCGCTTCATGGGTGTGTATGCAAAGGCATACAAGAGTATTGAAAATACCGAAAGTAAACCAGTAAGTATATTCAGCTGCATGAGAATATAGGTGCCAGACAAAGCCATGGTTAAACTGAGTACCAGAGCCTGACCTGTGGTCATGTGACCAGCTGGTATAGGCCTGTCGGCTGTGCGCCGCATCAATTTATCCAAGTCCTTCTCTATAATTTCATTGAAACCGTTTGCTGCGGCAGTTACCAAAAAACCACCCAAGGTTAAAATCAACCAGTTTGTCCAGTTGATGAATGCTTGTTCTTTGCTAGCTATCAAAAAGGAAATAGAAGCTGAAAAAACAACCAGAAAGCTGAGTCGCAGTTTTACCAATTTCACGAAATCTTTTAAGAATGTACTCAAGCTACCGCACTCCCTTCTTCTAAATCCTTATTCAGCGATAAGAACATGTAAAACTGTGAGCCAAATAGCAGGCTGGCTAAAAGAATGTGTAATGCTTGCGCTACAGGTTGCAATGCTAAATATTCAAGTGCCAAACCGGTTAACAACTGCAGCGTAATGAGGTTTAGGCTATAACGCAACATGCGGTGTGCATCAGTTTTAAGCGCATATTTCCGATGAACAAAGCGGAACAACAAAAAGTTAAGTCCCAATACCAATACGGCAATATCTCTATGAAAATTGAATACCACACCCGTTTTTGACAGCCATTCCGCACGGTTCAGGTTATTCATGGCAGTGGCAATGGCGTCAACTTGCTCCCGCACTTCGGTTCCTAATGTAATTTGGATAATGGTTAATACCAAAACGCCAAGTGCCAATAGTCTAATCAACAAAGGCGATTTGCTTGGATTGACTTTCTGAACAAAATGCTTGGCATCAAAATAGGTGTATATGCTAATGGCAACAATAGCGAGTGCCAATAACATGTGCACTGTAACAATCCAGGCCATTAAATTGGTTGATACCACAATCGAACCCATCCATGCCTGGAAGATTACTAAAAACACATTAAATACACTCAAAAAAACGATTCGCTTCCGCGATTTAAAATACGTGAAGGAAAAAATAGCTGAAGCCAATAAAGCAAAACCGCATAAAACACCAATTAAACGATTGATGTATTCGGTCCAAGTTTTAAAAGCATTGAAAGATTCGGGTTGTAAAATAGATTTATCTTCACGAATACGAACAGCCAGATCACCGTAACCCAATACATCGAGTGTTTTGGCAAAGCGTTCGTTTTTCTTTACCCTCATAGCCACATATTTCTGCTCGTAATCGGCTGGCAATTCGGATACAGAAGTAGGTGGGATATACTGATCGAAACATTTAGGCCAATCTGGGCAACCCATCCCAGAACCGGTACTACGTACAACTCCACCAGCCAAAATCACTGTAAACAGTGTGATGATGGTGATCAAATTGATCCTGATGAAACGTTTCTGCGAGGATTGATGCATGTGCTTAAAAAATTTAGGGGTATCGGTAAGCTTGTACAAACTTAGGCCAGATACCCCAAAATCTTAAAAAATTTTATCGGTTATGCCTTCTTTTTAGCAGCCGATGGTTTTACTTCAGATTTCCATTGGGCCTGAATTTTTTCAGCTTCTACATTTCCTTCAAAATCATGAGGCAAGTTAGAACTCATGGTTTGAGAGAATGGTGTAGTTTGAGGAATGAAATCTTTATCATGTCCTGGTTTACTGTAATCGTATGGCCAACGGTAAACGGTTGGTATCTCACCTGGCCAATTACCGTGTAAATGTTCAACCGGTGTAGTCCACTCCATAGTGTTAGACTCCCATGGGTTTTGAGGAGCTTTCTTTCCATAGAACATAGAATAGAAGAAGTTCCACAAGAAAGCAACTTGTGCCAAGGCAGCAATAATGGCAGCCCATGAAATAAAGGCATTTACCGATAACCACTCTTTCATGAACTCAAACTCAGTAAATGCATAGTAACGGCGTGGCACACCATCTAGTCCCATAAAGTGCATTGGGAAGAATACCAAGTAGGCACCAATAAAAGTCAACCAGAAGTGTAAATAACCTAATTTCTCGTCCATCATGCGGCCAAACATCTTAGGATACCAGTGGTAAACACCACAAAGCATACCAAAGATTGAAGCCGAACCCATAACCAAGTGGAAGTGGGCTACTACGAAATAGGTATCGTGCAGGTTAATATCCAGAGCGGCATTACCCAAGAAGATACCGGTTAATCCACCTGAAATGAAGAATGAAACCAATCCAATAGCGAACATCATGGCCGGAGTAAAACGGATGTTACCTCTCCATAAGGTAGCTAGGTAATTAAAGGTTTTTACTGCCGATGGAACCGCAATAATCAAGGTGGTAATCATAAATACACCACCCAAGAATGGGTTCATACCGGTAACGAACATGTGGTGACCCCAAACTATGAACGATAATACGGTGATACCAATCAATGAGTATACCATGGCATGGTAACCGAAAATTGGTTTTCGAGAATTGGTCGCAATAACTTCAGACGTAATACCTAAGGCAGGCATCAATACGATGTAAACCTCAGGGTGACCTAAGAACCAGAAAAGGTGTTCCCACAAAATTGGGCTACCCCCTTGGTTGGGCAATACTTGTCCTTGTACTACGATGTCTGACAAATAGAAACTGGTACCGAAACTGCGGTCGAAAATTAAGAGTACTACTGCAGATACGAGTACCGGGAAGGATAACACACCCACGATGGCGGTTAAGAAGAAAGCCCAGATAGTTAAAGGCATTCTCCATAAATCCATCCCTTTGGTACGCATGTTCAATACGGTAGAGATGTAGTTCAAAGCTCCCATTAATGAAGAAGCAACGAACAGTGTCATACTAACTAACCATAAGGTCATCCCCAGTCCAGAACCAGCAATTGCTTTTGGCAAAGCCGATAATGGCGGATAAATTGTCCAACCGGCACTTGCAGGACCACTTTCTACAAAGAAGGACCCCATCATGATTACACAGGCTAAAAAGAAGAACCAGTATGACAACATGTTAATGAATGGCGAAGCCATATCGCGAGCACCCAGCTGCAATGGAATAAGTAGGTTACTGAATGTACCGCTCAATCCGGCAGTAAGTACAAAGAAAACCATCATGGTACCGTGGATAGTAACCAAGGCCAGATAGAAATCCGGTTTTATACGTCCGCCTTCTGCCCATTTTCCTAAGAAAGTTTCCAGAATAGGGAATGACTTATCAGGCCAACCCAATTGCAAACGGAATAACACAGATAAAATCATTGCAATAACACCCATTACAATACCTGTAATTAGGAATTGTTTGGCAATCATCTTGTGATCCTGAGAAAAGATGTACTTTGTCAGGAAGGTTTCATGGTGATGACCGTGATCGTGGTGTGCGGCGCTATCGTGAATTGCTGTACTTGCCATAAACGTCTATATTTATTTGCTTGTAGTTAATGCTAATGTTGTATTGGCAGCTGCATCAGTAACTTGTGCAGACTGCATTTGTTTTTTCATATCGTCGTTGTAAAACAAAGGCTGTTTTACTGCCCACTCTTGGTATTCTTTTTCGCTTACTACCTTCACTTTTACCTGCATGTTGTAGTGACCAGAGCCACAAATTTTAGCACATAAAAGTATGTAATCGTAGGTAGGATCATTTGTTTTTTCACGCATCTCAGCAGTAGTTACACTAGGAGTAAATTGGAAATACGTTGGCATACCCGGTACGGCGTTCATTTGTACACGGAAATCAGGAATGTAAAAACTGTGAAGTACGTCTTTAGCATTGATTGAGAAACGAACCGGACGATTTACGGGTAACACAATTTCACCGGCAATCTGGTCATCCCAGCTTTTCTTATCGGTGAAGTCAATACCCAAACCGTTTGTTGGCGTAATCAGTTTGTAATTGCGAAGTCCTACCTGATTATCAGCACCAGGGTAACGAACAGTCCATTTGAATTGCTCACCAGTTACTTCGATATTCAATGCTCTTTTCTGATCTTCTTCAGACACATTGGTAATTCCTCTCCAAGTAAAGAAACCTAATAACACCAATACGGTTAGTACAATAGCCGGAACAATAGTCCAGACACGCTCTAAGGTATCGTTATGCGGATAGAAGTAGGCCTTACGCTTTTCAGATCCTACATACTTAAAGGTGAAATAAAATAAAGCAATATGTGTTAAAACAAATACCGTAAGCGTGATGCCTAAGGTAATGTTAAACATAAAATCAATTTTGGCACCATGAAGCGTACCAGAAACCGTGTTAATTAAGCTTCCGTGATTTTGGAACGACCAATAGGTTCCGTACAGACCAGCAATTAATGTAATGGCGAACAATACAGATTGTACGCGGTGCCAGTTAATACCCGGTCCTTTACCCTGAATACTGCGGGTTAATTCGTAAGCACGTAAAGCCTTACCCACAATCCCGATAAATACACAGAATAAAAAGAACAATAAGGTATAATAAGCTGCTGATTTGTATACACCAGATAAATCTTGTTCTGGCTTAGCAATTTCAACAGGATTTCCCTGACCATCTCCCTGATTCCAGGATAATTTAGTGGTATCTACATCTGTACTGATAAGCGTTGGTACCTGAACGCTATTCATCGCTTTAGCGCTATCGGTTGCAGCAGTAATTGATACTGCGGTGCTATCCTGATTTTGTGCTTTTGCAGAAACAGTTGTTAATGCTAATACAAGCACTAAACTATATACAGCTGGAATTAAAACTTTTCTTAAACTCATTTTCTTATCGAACAAATAGGTTATAATTCGTTTGTTAAATGTGATGGTTCAAACTCTCTTCCAAGAATGGATGGTTTACAGGTACCAATGGTTTTTTGCTCAAGCTGGTTAACATCAAGAACACAAACAGACCTGCAAAACCAATGGCTGTTCCCACTTCAATGATACCGAAACCACGCTCAGCACCTACTGTACCCGGCATAACCATCATGTAATAATCTAACCAGTGACCGCAAAGCAAGAATATCGAAACAAAAATCAACACGCTTTCTTTACGTTTTGCATCACGTGTCATCAAAATCAATAACGGCGATACGAAGTTCATCACAATATTTAACCAGAACCACGGTTTAAATTCAGGCTCCCAACGCTTGTAGAAATACACGGTTTCTTCCGGAATATTGGCATAATAGATCAATAAGAATTGAGCAAACCAAACGTAAGTCCAGAAAATAGAGAAGGCAAAAATGAATTTACCCAAGTCGTGTAAATGACTGTCGTTGATCCAGGTTAAATAGCCAGAACGTTTTAGGAAAATTACAGTTAAGGTAATGGCACATAAACCACTTACCCACATGGCTGCAAAATTATACCAACCGAACATGGTTGAGAACCAGTGTGCTTCCAACGACATGATGGTATCAAAAGCCCAGATTGGCGTGGTAAATCCAAATATCACCAAAAACACAGCTGAATAACCGATGCTTTTCTTGTAGCTGTTCAAACCACCTTCCAAATCTTCGCGGTTAGATAGTTTCGTTAGTGCCAAAGCAAAAAAGCTATAAATACCTAAGAAAACCACTAAACGTGTTAGGAAAAAAGGAACATTTAAATAAACCGCTTTACCCGCAATGATTGGATCGTAGTGCGGACTGTTAGGATCGGTTAAACCATCGGCATGCCAGTGGTGGTATAAATTATGGCTATACAATCCTGCTGCAACAATTCCAATTAATACCAATGATGCGATAGGCAACACTTTGGCAAAGGCCTGAGGAATGCGTACCAAACCAACCGACCAACCCGCCTGAGCCACGTATTGCAAGGCAACAAAAAATGCACCTGCAGCACATACACAAGCAAAGTAGTAAGCCATTAACAATAAATTGGCAAAAGTACGCTCAGCATGACCAGAATAAAAACCGTAAGCAACAGCCGCTGCACCAAGCAATACGGCTAATACACTCCAGGTTTTTACCTTACCTGAAAACTCAAATTGCTGAGCAAAATTATGTTTTGTAGTGTGATTTGTTCCCATGTGGATAATAGCAATTAACTACTGTAATTTTTGTAATTCGTGTACGTACATAACAATTTTCCATCGCTCGTTTGGCGTTAATTGGTAGCGGTGTGGCCCCATTAAGTTTACGCCATAGGTAATGGTATGGAAAATTTTTCCATCGGTTAAATCCTTCATAGCTCCACCACGAGATGATGTACCAGTTGCATAAGATGGCGGAGGAGGAAACTTTTGCATTTTAACAATAGCTCCATCACCTGCACCACTTAAACCGTGGCATTGAGAGCACATGTTTAAGTACAAAGATTTTCCTTGTTCTAAGGTCTCGGTTGTAACAGGCAAAGGGTTTGACATGTTTTTGCCTGCTGCCTCGTAACCTTCTAAGGTATTTGGATAGCTTTCTTCCAGCTTATCAAATCCACCAACTGGGGTAGTGTTTGCCGGAGGCAACTGTGCCGTTTTACCATCCTTAAAGTTCTTATTCGGCTGATCCGGATTGTATGCAATTGGATCATACATGTTACGGGCATATTCCCATCCCGGACTACTCTTACTACCACAAGAAGCAATAACGATACTTGCTGCAAGGGCTAAGAAGGCCATATTGAATACACGAAGTTTATTCATAGCTAACATATTTCCTTTCATTGTGCAATACTTCTACTGCACCAGCATCTTTTAATAAACTATCTACTTTTTTAGCATCTTTTACTTCCTGTGCATCAATCGCAATAATGAAACGATCGTTGGTAGCACGTAAATCCATTACTCTTGGGGCACGGCCCGGAAATAAATGGTTTTTAAAGAAGAATGTTCCTACCATGCCGAAAGCACCAAAAAGTACCGTTAACTCAAACATTACCGGAACAAAGTCTGGAATGGCAAAAGCAGGCTTACCACCAATATTCATAGGCCAGTCGTAAACCAGCATGTAGTAAATCATCACAAAGGCTGTCAAGGTACCAGTAGCTCCGAAACAGAAAGCCGCAATGGGTAAACGTGAACGCTTCACTCCCAATTTATCCTCGATTCCGTGGATAGGCATCGGAGTAAATACATCGTATACAGGAATATTATTCTCCTGAAGCTTATCGATCCCGTGCATCATTTCATCAGGATCAGCAAAATGGCCTAGTATATATTTCGTTTTGCTCATAATTAGATTTTTGCGTAGTCAGCCTGGTTAACACTGTCGTATTTGTCTAATGACTCTACGTAGAACTTAGCATGCTCTTTATCTACTTTACCACCTTTAATTAAGGCTTTTTTAGACTGCTCTGATGAAGTTTTCACTAAGAGTTTCACCTCAGCCATCGCGATAGCCGGCAAGAAACGTAAGAACAATAAGAACAGGGTAAAGAATAAACCGATCGATCCAACAAATACTGCCACATCCACCCAAGTTGGATAGAACATAGCCCAGCTAGATGGCAGGTAATCGCGGTGTAGAGAGGTTACAATAATTACGAAACGCTCAAACCACATACCGATGTTTACCACGATAGATAAGATCCATGAAGCAGCAATGCTGGTACGGATTTTTTTGAACCAGAACAATTGTGGAGAGATTACGTTACACGTCATCATGCTCCAGTATGCCCACCAGTATGGACCACTAACACGGTTTAAGAAAGCGTATTGTTCGTATTCGGCACCTGAATACCAGGCGATAAATAATTCAGTTAAGTAAGCTACACCCACAATTGATCCGGTAACGATGATGATTTTGTTCATCGATTCGATGTGGAACATGGTGATGTAGTTTTCGAAGTTCATGACCTTACGGGCAATCAACAATAAGGTTTGCACCATGGCGAAACCAGAGAAAATTGCACCGGCCACGAAGTATGGCGGGAAAATGGTGGTGTGCCATCCCGGAATAACCGAAGTAGCAAAGTCGAATGATACGATGGTGTGTACTGAAAGTACTAGTGGTGTGGAAACACCTGCCAAAATCAATGAAACTGCTTCAAAACGTTGCCAAGTTTTTACCGAACCGTTCCATCCGAAAGAAAGGATAGAATACACTTTACGACGTAAACCAGTAGCACGATCGCGAATGGTAGCGATATCTGGCAATAAACCGGTGTACCAGAATACTAAGGATACCGAGAAATACGTAGAAATCGCGAATACGTCCCAAACCAACGGTGAGTTAAAGTTTACCCATAACGAACCGAACTGGTTTGGCAATGGCAATGGCCAGTAAGCTAACCACGGACGACCCATGTGAGAAATTACGTAAGTAGCCGCACAAATTACCGCGAAAATGGTCATCGCCTCAGCAGAACGGTTAATGGAGTTACGCCAGTTCTGACGGAAGAGTAACAATACGGCCGAGATCAGCGTTCCGGCGTGACCGATACCTACCCACCATACGAAACCGGTAATATCCCAGGCCCAACCCACGGTTTTGTTCAAACCCCAGGCACCTATACCGTTCCAAAAGGTGTAACTAACGGCAACAACCCACATTAATGCGCCCAAAGCGGCAATGGTGAAACCAATCCACCAGGCTTTGTTGGCCTTATTTTCTACAGGAACCAGTACATCCTCGGTTACTTTCGCATACGTGATGTTTTCACCGGTAATTAGTGGTTCTCTGATTATTGATTCGTGATGAGATGACATAGTTTTATAGCTGTTCTATGAAATATGATTAAACCTCTGCGGTATTTCTAACTTTTACCTGATAACCTACACCCGGTTGAACGTTTAATTCTTCCAATACGTAGTAGGTACGCTCGCTCTTCAATGCTTTTGACACTTCAGAGTTTGGATCGTTTCCATCACCGAAGATGATCGCATTGGCAGGACAAGTTTGCTGACAAGCTGTTTTGATATCACCGTCTTTTAACGGACGTTTTTCAATCTTAGCTTGCAATTTACCTGCCTGGATACGCTGAATACACATAGAGCATTTCTCCATTACCCCGCGTGAACGTGTTGTAACATCCGGATTCAATACCAACTGTGTGAACTCATTGTTCAAGTAGTTATCAAAACGTGAATCGTTCCAGTAGTTAAACCAGTTGAAACGACGTACTTTGTACGGACAGTTGTTCGCACAGTAACGAGTACCCACGCAACGGTTGTAAGCCATGTGGTTCAAACCGTCTGAAGAGTGTACTGTTGCCAATACCGGACATACCGTTTCGCAAGGAGCGTGCTCACAGTGCTGACATAGCATCGGTTGGTGTACTACCGATACGTTATCCATATCTTCTAAATGCGCAATTTCTTTTTCTTCAGTTACTGATTTACCAGCTTCGTTAAAGCTGTAGTAACGGTCGATGCGGATCCAATGCATTTCACGACGACGGCGAACCTCGTCGCGACCTACTACAGGAACGTTATTTTCGGCATTACAAGCTACAATACAAGCACCACAACCGGTACAAGCATTCAAGTCGATAGCCATTACCCAGTTTTGGCCAGGTTTTTCATATGCGTTCCACAGATCGTAGGTTTTGTGTCCGGCACCGTGACCGCTGCCAGCATGTGGATCTTTTAAATATTCTTTTAAAGTCGTTTCACGAATAATGTTACGTCCTTCAATTGAATGGTGAGTTTGAGTTTGTGCCAACTCATAGGTTCCACCAACTTTACTGATACTTACAGCAGCAGTAGTTTGAAAAGTACCATTCACAAAAGTCAAGAACGGATAGGCATTTTTACCCACCTCGTTTCCTGCTTTACCAGCTTTTGAACGTCCGTAGCCAACAGCAATGGAAATAGTTCCAGCAGCCTGACCAGGTTGAACCAATACCGGTAAAGTCACACTGTAATTCGCAGACTTAACTTCTACTAAATCAAATTCGTTTAAACCTAATTTTTCAGCGTATTTAGGTGCAATGGCAACATAGTTATCCCAAGTTACTTTCGAAACCGGATCAGGCAATTCTTGTAACCATGGATTGTTGGCCGTACGACCATCTCCAACGGCAACATTTTGATACACCTGTAATTCAACACTTGCTTTTGCCAAAGCATCGCTTTCGCTGATGATGGTTGCAGCCACCGCATTCAAATCACGGTTAAAGCTCACAGCTGCAGCTGGAGCTGCACCCATGTACACTGAACCGGTTTGCAATACATCTTTCCAGGTTTTTCCGCTTTGTGCCAACACTGTTTTCTCCCAGTTAGAACGCACATATTGGTAATATTCTTTTACCGCAGCATCAGACCAAGTCAATAAACTTTCTTCTGCCATACGGGTGTTGTATACCGGATTGATGGTTGGCTGAACCAAAGTATAGTATCCTGAAACCGGATTGCTATCGCCCCACGACTCTAAGTAATGGTTGGCTGGTGCATTTACTTGGCATAAGGCCGCAGTTTCATCCTGACGATCGGCAAAAGAAACACGAAGTTTCACCTTAGCCAATGCATCTATAAATTCTTTACTGTTTACAGCGCTGTAAGCAGGATTCGTATTCAAGAAGAACACGGCATCTACTTCACCACGCTTCATTTCATTGATAAATTCTACAAACTCTGCATCGTTACCAGCAAACTGGTAAGATGGGTTGGTTAAATCGATGGTAGAACCATAGCTACCCAACAAAGAGTTGATGGCATTTACCAAAATTTGCGTAGAAACATCGTTTGAACCGCAAACTACCAAAGCTTTACCTTTAGCGTTTAACAATTCTTTAGCAGCCAATTGAATGGCCTTATCTGCTTTGACGTTGTTACCCAATTTCTTGCTTGGAACATTACCGCCTAAAGCATTGTATAAATTCAATAGAGCGATACCTTCTTCAGATGGCTTTAAGGAAATACGAGCATCTGCATTAGTACCTGTCAAACTCATACCCGATTCGAATTGGATATGACGAGACATTTTCTTTCTTTCTAGAGCTTCAGCAGCACGATTTTTAGTGTACTGACGGGTAAACTCAACCGGTGAAATCCAGGTGCCTAAGAAATCAGCACCGAAACTTACAATCACATCGGCATTATCAAAACGGTAGTGTGGTAATACTGCTTTACCAAAACTGTTTTGGTTAGCTTGGATAATACCGGTATAGGAAACCGCATCAAACTGAACCAATTTAGCAGTTGGATATTGAGCAGTGAAGTCAGCGATAACCGCTTTGGTAGACGGACTGTTTATTGTAGAACTTACAATCCGGATTTTTTTACCGCCAGCCTTAATTTTCGACAATTCGCCTTTTACGAAGCTATCTACTTGAGTCCAGCTAGCTTCAGCACCGTTTAATACTGGAGCCTGTAAACGTGATGAATCGTACAGATCTAAAACAGAAGCCTGAGCTTGAGCATCTAAACGACCTCCACTTAACAAGCAATTCGGGTTACCTTCCACTTTAATTGGGCGACCCTCACGAGTTTTAACCAAAATACTGTGACCGTTAAACGTTGAGGCATAGTAATTCGGAATACCCGGAACAATTTCTTCAGGCTTGATTAAATAAGGAATAGCTTTATGAACGGGTGCCGGCTGACAAGCAGCTAAGGTTACCGCACCTACTCCAAAACCTAACGCTTTCAAAAAGTCGCGACGTGGAGTTACGGTATTTAAACCAGCCTCGTTCAATACTTCTTCAATGGGCAAAGCCTCAGCAAATTCGTTTTTACTGTTCTCAACGAATTCTGGCGTTTGCTTCAGTTCTTCTAAACCTTTCCAGTATTTTTTATTGCTTTCCATGTAAGCTATATGATAACTGTGTTCTAAACGATTCTAATTAATAGTGACATTTACCGCACTCTAAACCACCCAATACGGCTGCAGTAACTTTTCCTCCTTTTTTCAATTGCTCGTGAGCGGCAATCAGTTTATCATAATAAGCATTGCCTTTATGATTAACCTCAGTCTCTTTGTGACAATTGATACACCATTTCATGGTTAAAGGAGCATATTGGTAAACCTCTTCCATGGTTTGGATTGGGCCGTGACATTTCTGACACTGAATACCAGCTACCTGAACGTGTTGAGCGTGGTTGAAATAGGCTAAATCAGGTAAGTTGTGAATACGGATCCATTCTACCGGTTTTGGATTTTCTCCATAAACCTTAGTATCCGGATTGTAATCCAATGCCTGGTAAATTTTTGCAATCTCTGGAGAGATTTCTCCATTGTATTTTTCTCTTGCCTGCACGTAGTTGTGGCAGTTCATACACACATTTAACGATGGGATAGATGCATTTTTAGATTTGAATGCTCCACCGTGGCAGTACTGACAACTAATTTGGTTGGTACCTGCGTGTAGTTGGTGAGAAAATTTAATTGGTTGAACAGGTTGGTATCCTTGGTGCACTCCGGTGTTCCACATGCCCATCCAGGCAACCACACTCAATACACCCAACAAGATCAACACCACAAAAAATACTTTTTTCTTGTTTTTAGTGAACGCCTTAACCTGTTCGTTAAAACTAGGCTTGGCCACTTTTACCTCTTCTTCTTCCTCAATGCCTTGTTTTTTCTTAAACAATTTGTCGAGGGTAGTAATTACGCGGTTTAAGACCAGAATTACCAAGAAAGAGATAATGATCAACAAAATAATTCCGCTGATCATCAAATTACTAACTTCTTCTGTTTTAGCTTCTCCACCAGCTGCACCAGCACCCGCAGCAGCGGCAGCAGGCTTATCGCCTTCTTCCTTAATATAAGCTAAAATACTCTTGATGTTATCGTCAGACAACTCAGGGAAGGCAGTCATCGCAGACTGATTGTATTCGTTGTAGATTTTCACTGCTTCCGGATCGCCAGCGGCAATCATAGCTTGTGAATTTTTAATCCACTTTAACAACCAGGCCTCTTCACGACGCTCGTGAACACCTTTTAATGCCGGACCAACTACCTTCTGGTTTAGAGCGTGACATGAAGTACACTTTTGCTTAAATAATGCAGCTCCTTCGGCAGCACTTTGCGCAAAGGTGGCAGACAAACCAACTAGGTTGAGCGATAAAAACAGGATTAAAGTCCGGACAACACTTCTTGAAAACAATGAGATGCTTCTCATATTGAGTATGTTATGCTTAAATTGTTGAATTTTCAAACCTTAAAACAGGGCTTTTCGTACACAGTTGAGCCCTATTTTCGGTTGACAAAAGTATCATTTATTCGAATAGGGCTTACAATTTGATGACGATTAAAAATAATTTATAATCATTCTAAATAAGTCCGATTTTCTTGCTTAAAACTGTTGAAATACGGTTCTCAGGGAATAAGTGGCTAAACATCTGCAAAAAACAATTTTGCAGAATTCTCAGCATTACTTATTGCTTCAAAATCCAGGCAAAAATCAGAGGCGCCACAATGGTCGCATCCGACTCTACGATGAACTTTGGCGTATGGATATCCAGCTTGCCCCAAGTGATTTTTTCGTTGGGAACCGCACCTGAATAGGAACCGTAGGAAGTGGTCGAATCAGATATTTGACAGAAATAGCTCCAGAACGGAATGTTTTCCATTTCCATATCCTGATACAACATTGGAACTACGCAAATCGGGAAATCGCCGGCAATACCGCCACCAATCTGAAAGAAACCAACGCCTTTACCCCTTGAATTCTTTACATACCAGTCGGCCAACCAAGTCATGTATTCAATACCACTCTTCATGGTACTTGCTTTCATTTCACCTTTAATAACGTAAGAAGCGAAAATATTCCCCATGGTCGAATCTTCCCATCCCGGAACCACAATCGGCAAATTCTTCTCCGCTGCTGCCAACATCCAGCTATTCTTTGGATCAATTTCGTAGTACTGCTCTAAATCGCCACTCAACAACATTTTGTACATGTACTCGTGTGGGAAATAACGCTCTCCTTTATCATCAGCATCTTTCCAAACCTGATGAATGTGTTTTTGCAAACGACGGAAAGCCTCCTCTTCAGGGATGCAGGTATCGGTAACCCGGTTGTAGTGATTCTCTAAGAGGTCCCACTCATCTTGAGGGCTCAAATCGCGGTAGTGCGGAACGCGTTTGTAATGTGAGTGTGCCACTAAATTCATGATGTCTTCCTCCAGGTTGGCACCCGTACATGAAATGATCGCTACTTTATCCTGACGAATCATTTCTGCCAATGAGATACCCAACTCGGCAGTACTCATTGCACCAGCAAGCGTAATCATCATTTTACCACCCTCTGCCAAATGTGTTTCGTAGCCTTTAGCCGCATCTACTAATGCCGCTGCATTAAAATGCAGGTAGTTTTTTTCTATAAATTGAGAAATTGGTCCTCTTTGCACACTCATTTTGCTAAAATTTTGGCCAAAAATAGGAATATAAACCAATGAATAGAAAAATATAGTTATCATCCTAAATCGTATTTTTGCCCGAACGCCAATTACATGAAAAAGCTTTTTAGTTTAATCCTCTGCTGCTGTGTAGCAACAAGCCTTTTTGCCCAGAAAAAATTGATAGATCGTTTTTTAAAAAACGACACTACCAGACACAACAGCTTTTTGCCCGTACCCGTACTGGGGTATACACAGGAACTGGGTTTTGAATTTGGCTTAGCCGGACTATTCGCCTTCTATACCGAACCGGAAAACCGGGCAATTCGGCCTTCCAATTTTTACCTATCGGGGATTTATACAACCACGGGCTCTTATCAATTGGTGAGTAAATGGGACATTTGGACGAAAGCGAATAAATACCATTACCAGGGAGAACTGCGGTACCTCAATTTCCCATTCAATTTTTATGGCATTGGCAACCAAACTGCTTTTGCAGACGAAGATAAACTTACACTACGCCGGTTCAGACTAGTAGCTGAGGCAGAAAAGGCTTTGGGACCAAAAGTTTATCTCGGGTTTAATGTGCAATACGATCAGCAATTTTTTAGCGATAAAGAAGTTGGCGGCATTTATCAAACTTCAAACACGATTAAAGATCGCGATGGCGGCAGGGTAATTACCTTGGGTTTCTCACAAAGTATAGATACCAGAAGTAGCAATACCTACCCCAATGGCGGAACCTATGCCAAGGTAACCTATCAATATGCGCCTGATTTTTTTGGAGGTGAAAACTTTACCGGTTCACTCTTCAGACTCGATTTGCGGAATTTCAACAAGATCAGCAAAAATCTCATTCTTGGTCTTAATCTAAACTACAATCAAGTAGATGGCAGATCTGGCAATCCGTTTTACTTGATGTCGCAACTAGGTGGCGATCAAATTATGCGTGGTTATTATTTGGGACGATACCGCGAAGCCAACCTTTTTGCCTCTCAGGCAGAACTCCGCTTTAGACCTGTACCCAGATTTGGCATAGCTGCATTTGCCGGTGCCGGAAGTGTGTACTCCAGAGGTATTTCTGCTTTCCGTAATCTAAAGCCAAATTACGGAGCGGGCATTCGCTATTTCTTTGATGTAGAAAAAAGCATGAGCCTCAGATTAGATTACGGCTTAGGTGAAAAACCTGCGGGCGAAAAAAGAATATCCGGATTTTACATCTCACTTGGAGAAGCTTTTTAAACCCTGATTTTAAAGTTTTCTTTCGCCTGGCCTTTATGGAAATAAACCAAGCCGAAGTAGAAAAAATCAATACTCACAGTAACCTTAGAATCAGCTTTGACGGCATTCCAAACTTTTTTCATCCACTTATTCCGGTAGATTTCTGGGATAATGAGCAGGGTATCGAGATGTGCCGCTGCAAGTAAACGCTCTAAAGACTGTTCCGGTTCTACGTTTGCAGAATACTGAACAATAACTGCAGCCTTAGGTCCTAGCGTAATCGGCTCTGCAAGATCATAAACCAACAGTTGTTTAGGCCCATGATCTTTAATTATACGATTAACTACGTGATTTAGTTTTGGAGAGGAAAAAGAAATGGACGTTTGAATCTCAGTTTTGCGGTCTGCATAAACCACTTCATCCAGCAAACAATACACAAAAGGCGAATGCGTTCCATGACGAGTATTGGCACTGAGCCAATGTCTCACAAAATCAATAGCATACCGTACAGCGCTCATCCGACAAAAATAGCCAAAGCTTTGAATTCGCTGAAAAATTGCTTATTTTGAATGCAAATGAATACGAAAGAGATCGCATCCTTAATAAAATTACTAGATGATCCGGATCCCGAAGTATCTCGACATGTAGAAGATAAACTCTTGACCTATGGGCAGGAGGTAATCGAATACCTGGAAAACGCCTGGGAACAATCTTTTGACGCCATACTTCAGGAGCGGATCGAGAATTTGGTGCATAAAATTCAGTTTTCTGCGATTAAAACCGAGTTGCAACTCTGGAGTATGAGCGGTGCATTTGATCTCTTACAGGGAGTACTCATCATCAACCGGTATCAGTATCCGGATTTGGATGAACAAAAGATCGTCAACAAAATTGAAGCGATTAAACGTGATGTCTGGATGCAGATGATGTACGACATGAGTGCCATCGAAAAGGTAAAATTGATCAATCACGTTTTTTATAACCTTCACGGATTTTCGGGCAATACCACCAATCATCACGATCCGGAGAACTCCTACCTGAATCAGGTTTTGGAGCGCAAAAAGGGAAATCAGATTTCGCTATCCATCATCTATTCCATCATTGCACAAAAACTAGATATTCCAATTTACGGCGTAAACCTGCCGCAGCACTTCATTCTGGCTTATGTTGATCAAATCAAGGAATACGACCCAGATGGCGGAATATTATTCTACATCAACACGTTTAACAAAGGTTTCATTTTTTACAAACGAGATGTAGATGCCTTTTTACGACAACTGCAACTGCAGCCCGAACCTCAATTTTATGTGCCCTGTACCAATACCGATATTGTGATCCGCATACTACGCAATTTGATTAGCGCATACGATAAAGCAGGTCAAACCGAGAAAGTAAACGAGCTCAATGAATTGTTGGATATCCTGATCGGGATTTAAAACTCCATAAGGTAAGCCTTCAAGAAATCGTTCAAATCGCCATCCAAAACAGCCTGAGCATTGGAGGTTTCAAAATTGGTTCGCAAATCTTTCACCAGCTTATACGGATGCAAAACATAGTTTCGAATTTGCGATCCCCATTCAATTTTTTTCTTGCTACCCTCAATGGCCGCAGTAGTTTCCATGCGCTTACGCAACTCAATTTCATACAATTGCGATTTCAATAAGCGAATGGCATTTTCTTTATTTTGAAGCTGCGAACGCGACTCTTGATTTTTAATTATAATACCCGATGGTTTGTGGTACAAGCGTACCGCAGTTTCCACCTTGTTTACATTTTGCCCGCCGGCACCACCCGAACGGAAGGTTTCGAATTCAATTTCAGCAGGGTTGATTTCAATTTCAATGGTATCGTCAATAAGCGGATACACATAAACCGAGGCAAATGAAGTATGACGCTTGGCATTGGCATCAAAGGGCGAAACCCGAACCAGGCGGTGTACCCCATTCTCCCCCTTCAGGTAACCGTAAGCAAAATCGCCCTCAAACTGCAGCGTTACCGTTTTAATTCCGGCTACATCACCCTCCTGCGAATCCTGCTCGGTAACCTTATAGCCATTTTTTTCGCCCCACATAATGTACATACGCATCAGCATGCTAGCCCAATCGCAACTTTCTGTACCACCCGCTCCGGCTGTAATCTGCATTACTGCATTTAACTGATCTTCCTCAGCACTGAGCATGTTTTTAAACTCCAGCTCTTCTACTTTTTTTACGGCAGCCTCAAACTGATCTTTCAAATCTGTTTCAGAAGCATCCCCCGATTGGAAAAACTCAAACATAACCAGGGCATCTTCCACGGCAGCATTCACTTCCTCGAAAGCATCCGTCCAAATCTTTTTAGACTTGATGGCATGTAATACTTTTTCAGCTTGTTTAGGATCGTCCCAGAAATTGGGGCCTAGTGTAATTTCTTGTTCAGCACGAATCTCATCGATTTTCTTATCGATGTCAAAGATGCCTCCTCAGGGCCGTTACTCTGTCCCTTAAATCTTGTACCTGTTCTTTGGTCATGCTACAAAAATAGGATTAATGTTTGAAAACCGTTGTGAGCTGCAACAAATCCCTGCAGTCCCGCTTTCCGCTCAAAGCGCCTCTGGCGCAAACCGCTTCAATCGGGTTTAGTGTTGAACGTCATTTCTCACTACTCAATACTCCCTACTCATTGCTCAATTGCGTATCTTCGTCAAAAAGAAAAAAAATACATGTTAGCACGAGTAAAATTTGATCAAACCGCAGCTTATCAAAAATTGCAAAAGCATTTCTATGAAGTTCAAGGCCTACATCTCCGCGACTTATTTAAACAAGATCCAGCTCGTTTCGACCAATTTTCCTTGCGTTTTGAAGATATTTTACTCGACTACTCTAAAAACAGAATCACTACCGAGACCCGGGCTTTACTCCTTGAATTGGCCGAAGAATGCGGATTGAAAGACGCAATTGAAGCGATGTTTACCGGCCAGGCAATTAATGAAACTGAGAACCGGGCGGTATTGCACACCGCTTTACGCAATCCCAACACTTCGGGCATAAACGTAAACGGACAGGATATCCTACCCGAAGTGCACAAGGTATTGAAACAGATGGAAAACTTTTCTGAGGCTGTTAATTCAGGCGCTTGGAAAGGTTATACAGGCAAGGCCATCAAGCACATCGTTAATATTGGCATTGGCGGATCAGATTTAGGCCCGGTTATGGTTACTGAAGCACTAAAAGCGTATCAGCATCCAAACATTCAACTTCATTTCGTTTCTAACGTTGATGGAACACACATTGCCGAAACTCTAAAAAAGGTCGATCCGGAGACAACGCTCTTTATGATTGCCTCTAAAACTTTTACCACCCAAGAAACCATGGCAAATGCCTTCACAGCACGCGATTGGTTTTTGAAAAATGGTGGCAAGGCCGAAGTTGTAGCCAAACATTTCGTGGCCATCTCTACCAACGAAAAAGGGGTAAAGGATTTCGGAATCGACACCCAAAACATGTTTGCGTTCTGGGATTGGGTTGGTGGCCGCTATTCGCTCTGGAGTGCCATTGGTTTGAGTATTGCTTGTGCCATTGGGTTCAAAAATTTTCGTGAGCTGCTAAACGGTGCTCATGCCATGGACCAGCATTTCCGTACCGCCAATTTTGAAGAAAATTTACCGGTGATACTGGCCTTACTAGGCATTTGGTACAATAATTTCTTTGGTGCCGAAAGCCAGGCTATTTTGCCTTACGACCAATACTTACATCGTTTTGCCGCTTATTTCCAACAAGGCGATATGGAAAGTAATGGCAAGCAGGTAGATCGCAATGGCGATGCAATCCCGTACCAAACCGGACCAATTATTTGGGGCGAACCCGGAACCAATGGGCAACATGCCTTTTACCAATTGATTCATCAGGGAACTAAACTAATTCCTTGCGATTTTATTGCGCCTGTGCAAAGTCACAACCCTATTGGCAAACATCACCAATTATTACTATCCAATTTCTTTGCACAAACCGAAGCTTTGATGAACGGAAAAAGCCGCCAAGAAGTAATCGCTGAATTAAAAGCAGCGGGAAAATCGGAAGCAGAAATCGAAAAATTGACTCCGTTTAAAATCTTTAGCGGTAACAGACCGAGCAATTCTATATTAACTAAAAAGATTACGCCAAGAGTTTTAGGTTCGCTTATCGCCATGTATGAACATAAAATTTTTGTACAAGGCGTAATCTGGAACGTATTTAGTTTCGATCAATGGGGTGTAGAATTAGGTAAGCAATTGGCCAACCAAATCCTACCTGAATTGAAAGATAACACGCCAATTAAATCCCACGATTCGTCTACCAACGGACTGATTAATCAGTACAAGGCGTGGAGATAGAAAAGGCCTCTCCGAGGCCTTTTGGATTAGTTTTTCACACAACGAACGGATAGCCCCTTTTTAAAGGAGCCTTCTCCACTCTCTAGCGCAGGCGAATGATTCGCTAGAAAATACATACCAGCACTAGTGTTATCAACCGTATTGTACGACCACCAGATTGCATTCCAAGCATCAGACGAATATTGACCATCATCGATACGAGCGCCCGATGCAACTCCATTAAATCCACTTTTATTATTGCTGAGTTGATCATTTCCAACATCACCAATTGTTTGACTGGTCTTCCAGCCCGATGTGGCCGCTAAAGATTTACCAATCTTATTGTCAACAACTGTACCGTCGTAATTATAGCCATTTGCTATCAAGTAGTCTATTAGTTTTTCCCAATCAGCATTAGTTGCCACATGCCAACCTTTGGGGGCTAGTTTACCCGTACTGACCGTATACCAGTTGTACAATAAGCCAAACTTGTTCATATTCTTCGCATCGTTGTCGTAATAGCACACCATCGGATCACTTAAATTAGCATCGGACCAGGTTGTAGGATCTGCAACAAAGGCTATGGGTGTACCATCATTCAACTTAGTAGTTTTCAGGTTTTCGGCCATCCACACTTGATCGCCAATTTGAACGGTTTTATACACATTGCCATCTATATCGGTAAGTTGATTTTCCGGAGCTTTATCCTTCTTGCAAGAACTACTTATCAAAGCCACCATGACTGTGATAACGCTTAAATAATGTAAATTTTTCATAAGAAAGTCTTTTAACAACTAATTACAATATTGGAGCACAATTGTTTGATGAACTGTGCAGTTTTGACAAAAAAGAACTGCTAAGTTCATTCCTTAACCTTGTGATTAAAAATTAGCTTTAAGCTGCTCCTCTGACAGCTAAATCTTCTTTGGAAAGTCATAAAAGCAGAAATAACATCGGTTTTTAAAGCCCTGATTGTATTTTTAGTAGACAAAAAAGACTGCCATGAAAACGATAGCATTATTCACTATAAGTTGTCTATTGATGCTGGGCAAACCAAGTTTTGGCCAAGTACCTAAAGCGGAACTACCTGGTTTGTTGGCTTCGAAAAAATTCACATTTCATGCTACGAGAGCCATACCCATGGCTGACGCGACACTGAATCAGGTGTTGAATCAATTAGGCCCACTTGGTAACAATGTTATGCAACTCGATGGAATGATTTATGATGTTCAGGTTTTCCCAGATAGTTTGCTTGCTCACTTACCTTATTTTGGACGCACATTTACACCCATTTATGGTAGAAACGTTAGTGGAATTAACGACCTTAATGAAAGTGGAATCAGTTTCAATTCAAAAAAATTTACCTACAAATCTGAAGCAAGAAAAAAAGGTGCTTGGCGAATTCAACTGAACACTCAGGATATACGGGAGAATTACCGAATGCTATTAGAAATCAGCGAAAGCGGTTATGCAACACTCCATGTCAGAGATTTGTATCGGCAGGGTATCAGTTTCTATGGCTACATCGATTCGATACCCGAGAAATAGTTTCAGTTTACAATTTTAATCTGAAACAGTTTATTCCACTTTTTACCGGTTACCCAAATGCGTCCAGTGGCTTTGTCGTAAGCAATTCCATTCAGTACGTCTGCATTAGCATTGCTCACATTTAGTCCGGAAAAATCAATCTCATCGGTAACCGCACCTGTCTTTGGATCAATACCAACTACCCTTCTGGATTGGTAAATGTTAGCATAAATTTTCCCATCGATGTATTCCAGTTCATTTAGCTGATCAACCGGGCCATCGCTATCGTACACTTCGATAAACCCTTCTTCTTGATAGGTGTTAGGATTTAGGAAATAGATCAGGTTAGACCCATCTGATTTATACAACTTGGTTCCATCGGTACATAGCCCCCAGCCTTCACGACTATTTTGGTATGGGAACGTACTGAGCTGCTTGAAGCTGTTTTTATCGTATACAATTCCCATATTCTCTTGCCAGGTTAGTTGAATAATCTGATCATTCAGCACCGTTAAGCCCTCGGCAAACAGCTCATTACTTAAATCTAACTTTTGCAATACTTTGCCACTAAGCGGATCCACTTTACGCAAGCTAGAACCTCCATATTCGCCATCGCTTTCATAAAAAACACCTTCACGAAACTCTAAACCTTGTGTGTATGAAGTGGTATCGTGTGGAAATACCGCTTGCACCTGGTAGTTAAGTTGAGCAGGCTTCTGGGCCGGTTTAATCAAAATACTTGTGGTAATTTCTTGAGCTTCAGCACCCTGATACACTTTTGCAGCAATTAAACGGTTACCCATTTTCATGGCTTTCGTATCTAGCTTCACTCCCTGTGTATCTTTAACTGCTGCTACACGTTGTTCATCAACAAAATACACGATTGAATCGGCTGTTTGTCCTTCCGGGAATTGGAGTTTTACAAGCACACTGGCATTGGCGCTCAATGCTGTGCCCGACTCGGGACTTAGAAAATAAATAGAGCTAGCTGTTTTAGCACTTTGGCAGGCTGTTAGGGCAAGCCAGCAACCCAAAAAAATCCAATTTAAAATCTTTGCTTTCATTGTTTTAATCTTGTCCGGGCCAAAAAGCATCCGGAATATGTTTTAATTCGGCAGTACCAGAAGCATCGATGAGAATAGCAATAACGTCAAACCTCACTTCACCCTGATGATCCATTAAGCGAATGTATTCTTCGGCGGCATGTTGCAGTTGCTGTTGTTTGGCAGCATCTACAAAATCTTCGGGCTGTCCAAAACCGATTCCTGTTCGTGTTTTCACTTCCACAAAAATCAAGACCTGATCTTGATAAACAATCAAATCTACTTCAGATTTACCGGTAGTCCAGTTTTCTTCTAAAATTTCGTAAAAGTGTTTTAAGAAAAAGGCTTTAGCCAATTGCTCACCGCGTTTGCCGATGTCTAGATGCGAAGACATTATTTGGATATTACCGATCCCAAATAGCTTGAAATTCCCTTCTCCACCTCCTTCACCTGCATGTATTTTTTCATTAAAATCGCCTGATTAGTCGTATCGTTTTCTTGCTGAATTTCTTCGCGAATTGTTTTAAGTATGCGGTCCACTTTGCGTTTCTTCAAATGAAATATGCCGCCTAAAACCGTAGCCCTCAAATTTTCAGACTCGTGGCGAACGTAAATTTTTCGTTTGGCATGCCAATTCTCACTCAGTGAATACGGAGACGAAACCAAGGCAATGGCCAGGTCGGCAACTTTAATGTCGGCGTGCTTGATGAAATCTTGGTCCCGGGGTAGTTTGCCTAGCGATAACTGTGACTTATATTCATCAATAACCTTTCGGCATTCCGGATGTTCAAATTCCACATCACTCAAATTGCCAATTACGTAAGGAGCAATGTAGGTATCGGTAATGCCATCCCAGTGCACCAGTTCGTGGCCGTAATTGAGGAGTAAACGTACAATCTCTTTTTCCTGACTTTCGTCAGTACCCGAAAGTGTACTTAATTCCGGATCGGCATTGGCAATTTCTTCCAGCGTTTGAACAGGCTCGGGTATGGGCTGCTTTTTCTGTTTTTGTTGTTTGATTTTATTGAGTTCGGTAATCAATACCCGTTCTTCAATTTGCAATAAAGAGCTACATTCTCTTAAAAAAACAGAAGCCTTAATGCTATCCGGAATCTTAGCGATACTCTCCACCACTTCGCGAATTACACCAGCCCTTTTCAGCGGATCTGTGCCGGCATCTTTCAATAAAATAGCCGTTTTATAAAGGATAAAATCTCGTTTATACTCGTCGATATAGGTTTTGAACGCCGCACTTCCCACCTGCTGCACATACGAATCCGGATCGTGACCATCGGGGAAATGAACTACTTTCACATTCAGTCCTTCCTCCAAAATCATATCTAACCCACGCAAAGAAGCTTTGATACCGGCCTCGTCACCATCGTATAAAATAGTTACGTTACTGCTAAACCGGCTAATTAAGCGAATCTGTTCGGTGGTTAAAGAGGTTCCCGATGAGGCCACTACGTTCTCTATACCTGCCTGATGCACAGAAAGCACATCGGCATAACCCTCTACCAAAAAGCAATTGTCTTCATCGCGGATGGCTTTTTTGGCTTGCGATAAACCATAAAGCACATTGGACTTGTGGTAGATTTCGCTTTCGGGGGAGTTGACGTATTTCGGAACGTTTTTATCGGTTTTCAACGTACGCCCACCAAAACCAATTACCCTGCCGGTTAAATTGTGTATCGGGAACATAACCCGGCCACGAAAACGATCGTAGGTTTTGCCACTTTCGTTTTTAACCGAAAGTCCGGTAGCTTCTAAAAACTCATCTTTATAACCTTCAGATTTGGCTTGCTGAATTAATGCATCCCACTCCTCGGGCGAATAGCCCAATTCAAATTTTTTAATTATGTCTTCGCGATAGCCCCGCTCTTTAAAATAGCTCAGGCCAATGCTCTGTCCCGCTTCGGTTTCCCACAATTGTTGTTGGAAAAATCTGGAAGCCCAAGCCGAAACGATAAACAAGCTTTCCCTTCGATCGTTCTTTTCCTGGTCTTCGGGCGTAAAAACAGTTTCCTCAACCTCAATATTGTATTTATTTGCCAGGTATTTGAGCGCTTCGGGATAGGAGTATTTTTCATGATCCATTACAAAGCGTACCGAATCACCACCCTTGCCACAGCCGAAACATTTGTAAATACCCTTGGCAACCGAAACGTTAAATGAAGGTGTTTTTTCGTTGTGAAACGGACAGAGCCCGATGAGACTGGTACCTCGTTTTTTGAGGTGCACAAAATCGCCCACTACTTCCTCAATGCGGGAAGCTTCTAAAATCTTATCAACGGTTTCTTGTGGGATCATGAAAGAAAAATACGGAAAAACAGCGTCAGGGTAAAGTTAAGATTTTTTAGATGTCTTACGTAAAAGCTTCAACCAATACTAAAAGCGGATCGTTGCCGTTTTATTTTCATGAAAAAATTAGGAATAATTAGCTTGTTGCTCTTATTGGCAGTGCTTGGCTGTAAAAAAGATAACAATATTGCTGCCTATATATACGCAGACGCAGATGTGTATGTAGCCTGTCGTTCTTTTAATGGAACAAAAGATGTGGCCAAAGTTTTGAAAAATGGCACAGTCATTTTTTCAACTGATGGAAAAAATAATGCATCTGCAAATGCTGTATTTGTAACTCCTTTAGGAGATATTTACACCGCAGGTTATGAAAGCAATGGCAGCCATATTGTAGCCAAGGTTTGGAAAAACGGCCAGCCTTATTTCCAAACAAATGGACAGAATGACGCCAAAATCAAATCTGTTTATGTAACATCTTCAGGTGACGTTTATATAGCAGGTTATGAAAATAACGGCACCTATAATGTGGCCAAAATTTGGAAAAACGGTCAACTTTATTTCCAAACTAATGGATTAAGTTCTGCTACTGTTAACAGTATTTACGTTTCCACAACAGGAAATGTATATGCAGCTGGAGAGTCAGGAGCTGGTGGTTATTATCATGCCACCATTTGGAAAAATGGGCAACCCATTTTCCAGGCCAACTCGGCTAATCATTCTTATGCTACTTCAATAATGGTAACAGCCTCCGAAGATGTTTATACTGGCGGATATGAACAAAGCGGGAACTATAACTTGGTAAACGTTTGGAAAAACAGCCAAATTTATTTCCAAACCACCCAACAAGATGATGCCGTTGCTAATGGTCTAGCTATATCTAGCACGGGTGATATCTATTTATCTGGACGTAAAATTGCACCTGACGATGATATAGCCAAAGTTTGGAAAAATGGCACGGTCATTTTTTCAACTGATGGAAAACAGAATTCAGGTGCTATGTCGGTGGTTACTTCAGGAACTGATGTATACTTTGCCGGCTATGAAGGGCCTAATGCAAAGCTCTGGAGAAACGGAAAGGGAATTACAGTGGCAGTCGGAGTTGCATTTTCCGTTTTTGTAGTACCACATTAATTGATATAAAAACTTACTTAGTTTGATTTTCCTTTTTGATAGCCCTTGTGCAAAATCAAAAAACTGGCCCGTTCTTCGCGTTTCAAAGGAATGTCCCAATTGCCCTGGTAAGAAATTTTGGTGGGCAGCAATGCCTCATTTTGGTCGAAATAACCCAATTCAATATTCATCTGGACATCAAAGCTAAAAAGTAAATTGTCGTACTTCATATCCACATAACGACCCAAGATCTGGAAATTACGTTTGTCAAAAATGGTGGTTAACTCCTTGATCATTAAACCATCTTTGGTCCAGTTAGACAAATCGGGTTTCATGCTTACCTTAAAGCGATAAACAGGTATAGAATCAAGATAGGTGCCGCTGTAAAAAGAGTAATCGTAGTACTGGCGCATATTGGCCGTAAACAATTCCGTTTTACCCGAAATGAAAGGTATGCCTTTTATTGGCCTTCCGGGAGAAAAAAGAAGCGTTTTGAGTTTGTCTTTATACGATTCGTTACTCTCTCCCTTACCGCCGGTTAAAGATTCAGATGGCACAAAATCTGAGTTGTAGGCATTCATGAAAATGTAATCGAACATCTCTACCGTATACAAGGAGTATTTCCCATTTCGCTTGTACACCTTACCGCTGTCTTGTTTGGTGAGGAACTCCATTTTATAGGGACCATCGTTGTTGTGACGTATTTTGCGGTAAATCTTCCCTTCTCGTTTGTTCTTCTTATCGTAGGTGTAAACCCGATTTTCCGCCAAAAACGTGTACTTTTTCATGTTGCGAAAAGCTTGATAAAAGCTCGTATCGTTCAAAATTTCATCTATAAACGATTGGGCAGTTAATCGGGTCGACTGTATTGTTACCGCTGAATCGATGGTGACTGTTAGAACCGTATCGGGATTAAAACGGGGAATTTTTTGCGCATAAATCGTTGACCCGACCAGAAGTAGGCCAATGAATGTAATCAATTTTTTCATAGGTATGTTTGTGTATTAATTACCCAAGCGTTTCAGCGCAAAGTAAGCCATCAATCCGGTGCTGATCGCGAAGGCCTGCTCATCTATATCAAAGGTTGGAGTGTGCACAGAAGAGGTAATTCCTTTTGCTTCGTTTCGGGTGCCTAAACGGTAAAAACAAGCATCGGCAACCTGAGAGTAGTAGGCAAAATCTTCGGCAGCCATCCAAATGTCTAAGTCCAACACATTCTCTTTTCCCAAATAATCTTCAGCATAGGCCTTGGCCTGCTCGGTCAACTTTTCTTCATTCACTAAAAAAGGATAGCCTTTTCTAATTTCAAATTCACAAGATCCACCCATGCTTTCTGCAATACCCTCGGCCATTTTTTTCATTTTAACATGGGCTTCGGCTCTCCATGGCTCATCTAATGTTCTGAAAGTACCCTCGAGTTTTACTTCGTTGGGGATGACATTGGTAGCGCCGTTAGCAATCACTTTTCCAAAGGAGAGTACCGATGGCAGTTTAGGGTCGGCTGCACGGCTCACAATTTGTTGCAAAGCCACCAAGATGTGTGCAGAAATGAGTACCGGGTCAATATTTTGTTGAGGCTGTGCGCCATGACCTCCTTTGCCTTTCACGGTTACGTAAAGCTCATCGGTTGAGGCCATGTACTTACCAGAACGGAAGCCCACTTTACCTGCATCGATCAAGGGCATTACGTGCTGACCAAAAACAGCTTGCGGTTTCGGATTCTCGAGTACGCCCTCTTTAATCATCAAGCTGGCACCACCCGGCAAAACTTCTTCAGCAGGTTGAAAAATCAATTTAACGGTTCCGCCAAATTCTGATTTGAGTTGAGTTAAGATACTGGCTGTACCCAACAAAGAAGCCGTATGGGCATCGTGCCCACAAGCATGCATTACACCCGGTTTTGTAGATTTATACGAAACTTCATTCGCTTCTTCAATGGGAAGTGCATCCATATCGGCACGCAGTGCCACCACCTGATCAGAAGGTTTATCACCTTTGATTAGGGCAACCAAACCGGTATTCGCCATTGGTTGATAGGCTATGCCTAATTCATCCAGCTTTGCTGCCACAAATGCTACGGTTTCGTGTTCATGAAACGACAGTTCGGGATGAGCGTGCAAGTGCCTACGGGTTTGGATAGTTTCATCCAGCACGCTAGCAGCTAATTGTTGAATACGTTCTTTCAGCATCGGCTTTAAAAATTAGATCATTCCTTGTCCGTGGCAGGCTTTGTATTTTTTACCGCTTCCGCATGGACAAGGATCGTTTCTTCCGATCTTATGGTCAACACGAACGGGCTGTGTTTTTAGGATTTCCCGGGTATCTTCAACCGGTAAACCATTCGCTTGCTGGGCCAATTCAGGTTTGGATATTTTCAATTTACTCAAATCCTGTTTAGGTTGAGGACGTGCTTCACGTACATTTCCGGGTTCCTGGCTTGGAATCATGCCTTTAAACAGGAAGCTAACCACTTCTTTATTTACGGTAGCCAGCATCTCTTTGAAGAGATTGAAGGCCTCCATTTTGTAAATAATAAGTGGATCTTTTTGCTCGTAAACCGCATTCTGCACCGACTGTTTCAACTCGTCCATTTCGTGCAAATGTTGTTTCCAAGAATCGTCTATTAAATGAAGTACTACGGCCTTTTCAAAAGCTTTAAACACCTCTTTGCCCTCGCTTTCTACGGCTTTTTTCAAATTGCTTGCCACTTGTAAGCCGCGAACTCCATCGGTGAACGGTACCACAATGTTTTCGATCTGATTACCTCGTTCCTTAAATACATCTTTGAGAACCGGTAGCGTTTGCTGGGCAATGCCTACGGCTTTACGCTGATAAAAAGAACTGATTTCCGTAAATGCTTTATCGGTTAAGTTTTGGAAATTCGAGGAAGCAAATTCTTGCTCAGAAATTTCTGGGTCTACCGAGAAAATTCGGATCATTTCCAATTGGAATCCTTCGTAATTATCACTGTCCTTGTATTCGGCAACAATATCTTCCACTACATCAAAAATGGTATTGTTCAAATCCAAATCTAAACGATCGCCAAATAAGGCATTTTTACGCTTGCTGTAAATTACCGTACGTTGCGCATTCATCACATCATCGTATTCCAGCAATCGTTTACGAATACCAAAGTTGTTTTCTTCCACTTTGCGTTGAGCACGCTCAATAGATTTGGTAATCATGGAATGTTGAATCACTTCTCCCTCTTCAATACCCATGCGAACCATGATGTTGGAGATACGCTCTGAACCAAACAAACGCATCAAATTGTCTTCTAGAGACACGAAAAACTGCGAAGAACCCGGATCACCCTGACGACCGGCACGACCACGCAACTGGCGGTCTACCCGACGAGATTCGTGACGCTCGGTACCAATAATGGCCAAACCTCCGGCTTCTTTTACACCTTCGCCCAATTTAATGTCGGTACCACGACCAGCCATGTTGGTAGCAATGGTTACCGTTCCGGCTTTACCTGCTTCGGCCACAATATCAGCCTCTTTTTGGTGCAATTTGGCATTCAATACATTGTGACGGATGCCTCTTAATTTGAGCATACGGCTTAACAATTCCGAAATCTCCACAGAGGTTGTACCCACCAATACCGGGCGACCAGCTTCGGTTAGTTTCACAACCTCATCGGCTACGGCATTGTATTTTTCACGCATGGTGCGGTAAACCAAATCCTCCTTGTCCTCTCGTTTGGTTTTAACATTCGTTGGAATTTCTACCACATCCAGTTTATAGATTTGCCAAAACTCACCTGCTTCGGTAGTCGCCGTACCGGTCATACCGCAGAGCTTGTGGTACATGCGGAAATAGTTCTGCAAAGTGATGGTGGCGTAGGTTTGGGTGGCATCTTCCACCTTCACATTTTCTTTCGCCTCAATGGCCTGGTGCAACCCATCCGAGTAACGGCGACCTTCCATGATACGACCGGTCTGCTCATCTACAATTTTAATTTTACCCTCATCAATGATGTATTCAACATCTTTTTCGAATAAGGTGTAGGCTTTTAGCAACTGATTGACAGCATGAATACGCTCTGATTTGATCGAAAAATCACGCATCAAAGCATCTTTTTTGGCAATTTTTTCGTCGTTAGACAGGTTTGACTTCTCCAATTCGGCAATTTCAGTACCCACATCAGGCATCACAAAGAAATTCGGATCTTCACCCGAGCTGGTAATCAGTTCAATTCCTTTTTCCGTCAATTCAACCTGATTGTTTTTCTCGTCAATTACAAAGAATAATTCGGCATCGGCCTTAGGCATTTCTTTGGCTTGATCTTGCAGGTAATGATTTTCAGATTTGGTGAGCACTTGTTTCATGCCCGGCTCACTTAAAAACTTAATCAAAGCTTTGTTTTTAGGTAAGCCCCGATGCGCTCGCAATAAAGCCAAACCGCCATCCTCAGGACCAGATTTACCTTCCTGAATCGACTTTTTAGCTTCGTTAAGCACCGTATTGATGTAATTTTTCTGTGCGGTAACCAAGCGTTCGATACGTGGTTTTAGATCGTAAAATTCGTGCTCATCGCCTTTCGGGATAGGCCCCGAGATGATTAATGGAGTACGGGCATCGTCAATCAATACCGAGTCGACCTCATCTACCATCGCAAAGTGCAATTTACGTTGCACCAAGCCTTCTGGACTCATAGCCATATTGTCACGCAGGTAGTCGAAACCAAATTCGTTGTTGGTACCAAACGTAATATCTGCCAAATAAGCTTGGCGACGGGATTCTGAATTCGGCTGGTGTTTGTCAATACAATCTACACTCAAACCATGGAATTCGAATAAAGGACCATTCCACTCCGAGTCACGACGGGCCAAGTAATCGTTAACCGTAACAATGTGGACACCCTGGCCGGCAAGCGCATTGAGGTAGGCAGGTAATGTTCCTACCAAGGTTTTACCCTCACCGGTAGCCATTTCTGAAATTTTACCCTGGTGCAGCACAATACCACCAATCAGCTGTACATCGTAATGCACCATATTCCAAGTCACTTCGTTGCCGGCAGCAATCCAAGTATTGTGGTGGATGGCTTTATCGCCTTTAATCACCACGTTTGGTTTGCGGGCAGCCAATTCGCGATCAAAATCGCTGGCAGTAACTTCAATGGTTTTATTTTCGGTAAAACGACGGGCGGTTTCTTTAACAACAGCAAAAGCTTCAGGCAAAATATCCATCAATACTTTTTCCAATTGCTCATCACGCTCTTTTTGCAACTTATCGAGCTTTTCGTAGGTAGAGGTTTTCTCAGCAATGTCTAAATCCAAATCTTCAGATTTAGATTTCACTTCTGCTATCTCTTCGTCAATCTTGCTTAAATACGCTTGAATACGCTGCTTAAAATCTTGTGTTTTAGCACGAAGTTCATCGTGCGACAAAGCGGCTAATGTTGGGTAAATAGCCTTTATTTGGTCAACCAGCGGTTGAATTTGTTTAATATCCCGGTCGGATTTACTTCCGAAAACTTTACTTAATAGTCCTAACATGTTGAATAATCAATAAGCCCACACTTCTCAATAATACTGCCACGAGCAAAATACCGTCATGCTGGCAGTGGGCTGGGTAAAAATACTGATTTTGCTGCATATAAAGCTTCAGCTTTTGTAATACCTTTGTGGTATGAATATTCTGCTTTTAGGTTCCGGAGGACGGGAAAATGCTTTTGCTTGGAAAATTGCTCAAAGTAAGCACTGCGATCAATTGTTTATTGCACCTGGCAATGGGGGCACCGCCAACTACGGTAAGAATGTAAACCTGAAGGCTACAGATTTTGAGGCTATTGGAGAATTTGCACTCAAAAATCAGGTAAACATGCTGGTTGTTGGCCCAGAAGAGCCCTTAGTTAAAGGAATTCATGATTACTTTTTGGCAGATGAAAAGTTGAAGCATATTCCGGTGATTGGGCCACAGCAAACTGGTGCTCAACTGGAAGGAAGTAAAGACTTTTCAAAAGATTTTATGCAGCGCCACAAAATTCCTACGGCAGCTTACCGCTCTTTTACTAAAGAAACTTTGGAGGAAGGTCTAAATTATTTAGATAGTCAAAAATTACCCATTGTGTTGAAGGCCGATGGTTTAGCTGCCGGTAAAGGAGTTTTAATTTGTGAGACTTTGGCGGATGCAAAAACCGAATTAAAGGCAATGCTTGCTGATGCTAAATTCGGTGAGGCCAGCCAAAAAGTAGTCATAGAAGAATTTTTAAGCGGAATTGAGCTTTCTGTTTTCGTACTCACTGATGGGAATTCGTATAAAATCTTACCGGAAGCTAAAGATTATAAACGCATTGGCGAAGGCGATACCGGTTTAAATACCGGCGGTATGGGTTCTATATCTCCGGTGAGTTTTGCCAAAGGTGATTTTTTGAAAAAAGTTGAAGAACGAATCGTTATCCCAACTGTAGAAGGACTTAAAAAAGACGGCATCCCCTACAAAGGATTCATTTTTATTGGCTTGATGAATGTGAATGGCGAACCCTATGTAATTGAGTACAATGTGCGCATGGGCGACCCGGAAACCGAGAGTGTTTTGCCGCGTATTGAAAGTGATTTAGTTGAATTATTCCAAGGGGTGGCTGAAGGAAATCTGGCGGAAAAAGAAATAAAATTATCCGATAAAACAGCAGTAACCGTTATGCTGGTCGCTGGTGGCTATCCCGGCGATTACGAAAAGGGAAAAGTGATGAGCGGCATGGAAAATGTTCGCCATTCGCTGGTATTTCATGCCGGGACTGAAGCCGATAACGGCGTAATTAAAACCAATGGTGGTCGAGTAATTGCAGTAACTTCTCTACAAGACAACTTGTTTGATGCCGTACAATGTGCCATTGCCGATGCAGGGCGTATTTATTACGACGGCCGGTATTTTCGCTCGGATATTGGTGCCGATCTGCTGAAATTAGACTAACGCAACAATTCGGCAAGACGAGTTTGCAAGTCCTCTCCACGCAGATCTTTCGCAATAATTTTTCCCTTTGGATCTATCAAGAGATTGGCAGGAATACTGTTGATATCGTACAAACGGGCTGCATCTGCATACCAAAATTTCAAGTCAGAAACCTGATTCCACACCAAACCATCGTCTTTGATGGCTTTAACCCAATTCGCACGATCCTTATCGAGGGAAACTCCAAGAATAGTAAAGTTTTTATCCTTGAATTTTTGGTAAGCCGCTACCAAATTCGGGTTTTCGTAGCGACATGGCTTACACCAAGAAGCCCAAAAATCAATCAACACATATTGACCTCTCAAAGATGACAGACTCAAGGACTTACCTTCCGGTGTCTTGGATTTAAAATCGGGGGCTATGGCACCTATGGCTGTTTTATTTTGAGCATAAACAGTTGATGCTGCCAAGAAGAACAATCCGAATACAACTAATTTGGTGAAACGTATCATAGGGTAAGTTTTAATATTTGTATAACAATGATACTAATAAAAATGTTGTAGCCGGAAATCCTGAAATTACTAAAGCCCAATAGGGATGATTGAATCGCCATAAATACGCCGCAAATCCGGCAATAAACAAAAGAATAATGATTGCGAACAGGTATACCTTGGCCTGATTTTCTTTGGGTAACCCAATTAAAATGGCCGAAAAGAAGAACAAGGCACTAGCCAGCCAATTGATAACAATAAAAGTCCAGATGAGCTTTTGCATAGCCTTTAGATCAATCTAAGACTATAACGCAATCTGCTTAAATTAATTTTTGATGGGTGCGCCACCATAAATCGGGCATCTCACCCGCAACGGCAGTTTGGTAATCATCGTAGGTACAAGGCACCAGGTGGAAACGCTCATTTTTAGAACCCGCTCTAGGGTAAGGCACCTGCATCCACCAACGGTCGGTTTTTTTACTTTTCACAAAAACCAGCTCAAATGAACCGTCTTTCATAGATGCCCGGTAAATTAAATACTGAGATTTGGGCTGCAGCGGAATATCTTTTTTTCGGTTGTAGAAACCATCCACAAAATACCAAAGCATTTGCGCTAAAAGCGTAGCAGTCTGTCCGTTTTGATCAAATGCTGGATTAAACTCGTAAAAACCGATGGAGTTTAATTTATCGTTCATGCCGGCATAACGGCAAATCTGGCAGGCATCTTCACCATAAAAACCATTCGGACTGGCATTGGCATTGGCACAAGCATCGGAGGATCGGATGGCCGAAATGTCAAAACTGATCATGTTGGCATTTCTGATGAGCGGTTCGGCAGCCTGAATATTTCCTGAAAATTCGCCTAAGCGGTGAATGTCAAAATACAATTTCTCTAAGGCAGCAATGCTCTCCTGGCTAGCATAATAGGTTTGGTACCCCAGATTGGTAAAATTGAAAAGGTAGTTGGGTTGATGCAGTAAAATTTTGTTCAAATAGGCTGCAGAATTCGTTTCAACTGTTTCTTCTTCGTTCTCATCCAAATCGAAATGCGAATCCACCACCATCAAATCCACTTTTTGTTCCAGTTCTTCGTAAGCCATGTATTGGGCATAGGTCAGGTCTTGCCCACCTCCCAAAATAATCGGAACAATATTTTTCTTGATGAGCTCGGCAACCACCATTTTAACAGCAACATAGGTGTCTGAAACTGATTTACCTGCCTTGATATTGCCCAGGTCTACAATTTTGGATGTATAAGCCCCTTCGTTCAACAGGTAAAAGCGCTCACGAACATAGTCTGGACCCAAAGCACAACCTTCGTTATTCAACGCATTGCGATCATCCAATACCCCAAATATGGCCAAATCGTACGTACCAGCATCCAAATCCGGAAAATCGGTTGTGTACACTTCGATTAGGCTGCCCAGCTGGCTGTTGTAAAAACCAGTTGAGGGGCTAAGTTTGTTTAAATTGATAGGGGAGAAAAAATCGACTAGAGACATGCTTTGCGTTATGTGATCATCCAAATATCCAATTATTCGATTACTTTTGAAAGCGATAACGCAATATCTCCTCAATGATCTTAGTTACAGGCGCCACAGGCTTTTTAGGCTCCGTTTTAACACGGCAATTAGTTGAACAAGGCCTGCAAGTGCGTGCCATGAAAAGAGTAAATTCTCGGATTCCCGAGTTTTTACAAGATCATAAAACTATTGAATGGGTGATTGGAGATGTATGTGATATGTTCTCTCTCGAGGATGCACTCGAAGGCATTACCCAAGTTTACCACACCGCCGCCACCATTTCTTTTCAGCCGAAAGATAAAGCCATGATGCTCGAAACCAATGTAGAAGGCACCGCCAATCTGGTGAATTTGTGTTTAGAAAAATCGCAGGTTAGATTGGTACACGTGAGCTCGGTTGCGGCCTTGGGTGAAGCAAAAAATAGGCAGCTAATTGATGAAAATACCTTTTGGGATGCCGCCAATAAGCCTAGTTCTTATTCCTTATCTAAACACCTCAGCGAAATGGAAGTATGGCGGGGCATTGCAGAAGGACTGGATGCAGTTATCGTCAATCCGTCTATCATCATCGGGAAAGAATGCGGCTGGAAAGGCAGCGGAAGTTTATTCAGTATGGTTGATCGCGGATTGAGTCACTACCCAACAGGGTCCTGTGGTTTGGTGGCTGTTGAAGACGTGGCTACCGCGATGATCAAACTCATGGACAGTAAGATTACCGCAGAGCGTTTTGTACTTAATGGCGAAAACTGGTTGTACAAAGAGCTGTTTCAAGAAATTGCCCACCAATTTGGAGTAAAAGAACCTCAAAAAGAGGTGCAAGAATGGCAACTTTTACTTGCAGCCAGCCTGATGGGATGGCTCGGAAAGCTAAGTGGAAAAATGGTTGGATTAACCAAAGAAACGGCTAGAAGTGCCTCAAAAAAATCTGCATTTTCTACCGAAAAAATTAAGAAATCTATAGCTATTGAGTTTACTCCCATTCGGCCTACAATTGCCGAAATATGCCGCAGTCTTAAATGAAATCACGTTTTTACATCATCGATTTCGACAGCACGTTTACACAAGTAGAAGCGCTGGATGAGCTGGCACGTATTTCCCTAAAAAATCATCCCGATAGGGAAAAAAGGTTTCAGCAAATTGAAGATTTGACTCATGCGGCCATGGAAGGTCGACTTTCCTTCAACGAGAGTTTGTATCAACGCGTTCAACTGCTGGATGCGCACCGTGAACACCTGGATTTGTTGGTGAGCCGCTTAAAGAAAAAAGTTTCTGCCTCTTTTTCCAGAAATAAACTGTTTTTCAAGAAACATGCCGCAGAAGTGCTTATTGTTTCAGGTGGGTTTAAAGAGTTTATTACGCCGGTAGTGATGCCTTACCACATCCTTAAAGAAAATATTTACGCCAATACCTTTCGGTTTGATAAAGCCGGAAAAATTATCGGATTTGATGAACAAAATCCATTGGCTACCGAGGGCGGTAAAGTAAAGTTGCTTGAGCAACTCGATTTGCAAGGCGAACTGTTTGGGATTGGCGATGGACACTCCGATTTTCAGTTGAAAGAATCTGGCCATATCAAAAAATTTTATGCCTTTACCGAAAATATTGAGCGTAAATCCGTTTCGGCAAAAGCTGACCACGTAACGCCCAGTTTCGATGAATTTCTGTACGTCAATCAGCTTCCTCGTGCCATTTCCTATCCTAAAAATCGCATTTTGTGTTTAGCCATTGGCGATGTTCCTAAAGAAAGTTTGGAAATACTGAAAAAAGATGGGTTTTCTATCCGCCACAAAAGTAGCTTCGAAGAAAAATACGTAGCCGACGTAGGAATGTTGCTCTTGGCTAAGGATGAAAAAATTTCGGAGGAACAACTGAAAAGAGCAGTTAAATTAAAAACATTAGGCATGCTGGGCAGCAGCCAAAATAAAGTTTCAGCAGCTATTTGTACCGAAATGGGGATTGTGCTGTTCGACGATCCTAAAAATAAGCCGAGAAACTCAAGCTTTATCCCCAAGCGTATGGCCGATTTCATCAACAAAGGCGATACCTATTTGAGTAGCAATTTTCCGAACCTGCAATTGCCTAAAATCGCTGATGCGCATCGCTTAATTCATATTCACCAAAACGTACCGGGTATTATGGCACAAATCAATCAGATTTTCGCCCAACACCAGATCAATATTCTTGGCCAATTTCTGATGACCAACCCAAAAATTGGCTATGTAATTACCGATGTGGGCACCCAATACGACAAACAGGTTTTAAAAGCGCTCAAACAAATTGAGCATACCATTAAATTCCGGATATTGTATTAATTTGAGGTAATGAAACAGTTTTTGCTTGTGTTTTTAGGAGGCGGATTAGGCAGTGTGTGCCGATTTTTAGTCGGAAAAATTTATCCTGCGGGCACCAACCTGTTCCCTTGGGCCACACTAAGCGCCAACTTCTTGAGCTGTTTGGTTTTTGGAATGGTGTTGATGCTGGGGGTCGAAAAAATAAATCTCAGTTATCCACTTAAACTCTTACTGATTACCGGTTTTTGCGGGGGCTTCAGCACCTATTCAAGCTTTACCGTAGAAACCATTGAGCTTTTTAAACAAAGTCATTCGGCATTAGCGTTCGGAAATATCGTGGCCAATTTTGTATTCAGTGTGGCTGGTTTATATTTGGGAGGCTGGCTGGTACGTTTAATTTAATACCTATGGAAATAACAACTGAAATTAGAGAACGGATAGAACTGTTGCAGGAAAAATACGCAGCGATGGGCCAGGATATGGTTTCCTACCTGGATGGTTTATTGTATGCCGATTTTTTAACCTATTGGGATTACATCCACCTGGATACCCTGCTGAGTCTGCAAAACCCGAAAACTTCCTTTCCAGACGAAGAGATTTTCATCATCTACCATCAAATTACTGAGCTCTATTTTAAGCTTTCTTTACACGAGTGCAAGCAAATTGCAGAGCATCCGGATTTGAACGCTGATTTTTTTAGTCAACGCGTAAAACGCATCAACAGCTATTTTGAAGCCTTGACCAATTCGTTCGAAATTATGGTTCAGGGTATGGAAAAAGACCAATTTCTCAAATTCAGAATGTCGCTTTTGCCGGCCAGCGGATTTCAATCTGGTCAATACCGCATGATCGAAATTTACGCTACCGATTTTATCCGCTTAGTAGATAAAGAAAAACGAGACGACTTGGCCAAAGCCGATCTGGAAACTCAATTTGAACACATTTATTGGAAACACGGTGCCACCGAATTATCAACCGGTAAAAAGACACTCACCTTAAAACAATTTGAAAACAAGTATTCAAAAACGTTTTTGGAGTTGGCCCGTTTTTGTCAGGATAAAAATTTCCGGTTCCTGCTCGGTCAATTAAAAACAAAGGGAGCAGATACCTCGGCTTTAGAAAACGAGCTCCGTCAGCTGGATGTAAATGTTAATGTGAACTGGCCATTGTCGCATTACAAATCTGCTGTCAGATACCTCAATCGTGAGCCGGAAGAAATCAAGGCTACCGGTGGAACCAACTGGCAAAAATACCTGCCTCCACGCTTCCAAAAGCGCATTTTTTATCCCGAACTCTGGAACGAAGAAGAACTGGAAAATTGGGGCAAAAACTGGGTTTTAAGTGTATTACGTACACCATCGTAACAAAAAAATCATTCGTCTCAACGTGTAATTTTACCTACTTTTGCAGAGTAAAATTCTGTGAAAAACGTGATAGATACCTTAGACATTAAAGTAAGCCGTACCGCACAATCTCGCTTGGCTGCTACCGATTTCGAAAACCTTCCTTTTGGACGTGTTTTCTCCGATCACATGTTTACTGCCGACTTTGAAGATGGAGAATGGAAAAATTTCCAGATTCTACCTTACGGCAATATAGAAATTAGCCCGGCGGCATCCGCTTTGCATTATGGTCAGGCTATTTTTGAAGGTATCAAAGCTTACCGACAACAGGATGGCCGAATCAGCATTTTCAGACCTTATAAAAATCTGGAACGCTTCAACATTTCTGCACAACGCATGGCCATGCCGATTGTTCCGGAGGAGATTTTTATGCAAGGCATGCAACAGCTTATTGAACTGGATCGCGATTGGGTACCTGCACAAGAAGGTTACTCGCTTTACATTCGTCCGGTAATGTTTGCTACCGACCCAATTTTGGGTGTGCATGCATCCGCTAACTATAAATTCGTGATCCTGATTGGACCGGTTGGGGTTTACTACGCTAAACCCTTAAAAGTAAAAATTGAAACCCATTATACCCGTGCTGCCGAAGGCGGTGTGGGTTACGCAAAAACTGCGGGTAACTATGCAAGCTCTTTGTTGCCAACTAAACTGGCTCAGCAAGAAGGCTACGATCAATTGATCTGGACCGACGCTAAGGAACATGCGTATATTGAGGAATCGGGTACTACTAACGTGATGTTTGTGATCAACAATACTCTTATTACGCCTTCCACCCGCGACAGCATTCTGGATGGTGTAACCCGACATAGCATCTTAGATTTAGCCCGTTCATGGGGGATGCCGGTTGAAGAGCGCAGGGTAACCGTAACGGAGGTAATTGAGGCCGCTAAGAACGGAACTTTACAAGATGCTTTTGGAGCCGGAACCGCTGCAACCATCGCACACATTGCTGAAATTACCTACGAAGGCGAAACCTATACGCTACCCGATCCAGGAGCCAGAGAGTTTTCGAATAAGGCTCTACAAGTGCTCAAAGAAATTCGTTACGGCTTAAGCCCCGATTCCTTTGGCTGGAACCATCTGATGTAAACTATTTTTAAAGCCCGGCCCACAAGCCGGGTTTTTTATCAATTATTGACAAAATGAAATACTGCCATTCTGTCATTATTTCTAAAATAATCCTTATTTTTGCAACGATATGGAAGAACTATTGAAGACAGGATTATCGGTTAAAGACCACGATGAGAGTCGCCAGGGTGAAGCATTGATGCTGGATGGGAAAAAAGGCGACCCTAACGGACGTAAACTCTACATCGAAAGTTACGGCTGTGCCATGAACTTCTCAGATTCTGAAATCGTGGCTTCGGTGATGATCGATATGGGTTTTGAAACCACCGCCAACTACAAAGAGGCCGATGTGATTTTCATCAATACGTGCTCTATCCGAGAAAATGCAGAACAACGGGTGCGCAATCGCTTACGCGAATTTGGCGCCATCAAAAAACATAAAAAAGACGCGGTAATTGGGGTTTTAGGTTGTATGGCTGAGCGTCTAAAAGCTAAATTTCTGGAAGAAGAGAAGTTGGTTGACCTCGTGGTTGGACCAGATGCCTACCGGGATTTGCCAGGTTTGATCAATCAGGCTGATGAAGGTGGAAAAGCAGTTAACGTGCTTTTGTCCCGCGAGGAAACCTATGCCGATATCAGTCCTATCCGGTTGAATAGCAATGGCATTAGCGCCTTTATATCCATTATGCGTGGATGCGATAACATGTGCTCCTTCTGTGTGGTGCCTTTTACCCGTGGACGTGAGCGCAGCCGCGATGCACATTCCATTGTACAGGAAGCCAGAGAATTGTCGCTGGCCGGATACCGTGAAGTAACTTTATTGGGTCAAAACGTTGACTCTTACAAATGGGCTAGCGAAGACGGCACCGAATCGGTAAATTTTGCTCAATTATTAGCTAGGGTTGCTGAGGTTGATCCTCAAATGCGAGTTCGTTTTTCTACTTCACACCCCAAAGATATTACCGACGAAGTATTGCATACCATAGCCAACTACCCAAATATTTGCAATTACATTCATTTGCCGGTGCAGTCGGGCAATTCCCGCATTTTAGAAAAAATGAATCGCACCTACGACCGTGAATGGTACTTGGAACGTGTAGATGCAATACGCCGGATCATTCCAGATTGTGCCATTTCTACGGATATTATTGTGGGTTTTTGTTCAGAAACGGAAGAAGAACATCAGGATACCTTAAGCATTATGGACTTGGTGGAATACGATTTTGCCTACATGTTCATCTATTCTGAACGTCCCGGAACATTAGCAGCCAAACGGTATGAAGACGACGTACCGGAAAACGTAAAAAGCAGGCGCTTAAACGAAGTAATTGCACGTCAGCAAGCCTCGGCTCATAAACAGTTGCAGAAACAGCTAGGAAAAGTACAGTACGTCCTGATTGATGGTTATTCCAAAAAATCTAATCAAGATTTTGCAGGCCGAAATGATCAAAATGCAACGGTAATCTTCCCAGTTGATGATCGTTTTAAACCTGGCGATTATGTAAACGTATTGGCAGAAAATTGTACTAAAGCAACCTTAATCGGGAAAATTATTAATTAGTTATGGACACCCAGGATATTAAAAACCGATTTGGCATTATTGGGAATTCACCACTTCTCAATCGGGCCATTGATGTTGCCCGACAGGTAGCACCTACCGATATTTCTGTTTTGATTACCGGAGAAAGTGGAAGTGGTAAAGAGGTATTCTCTCAGATTATTCATCAGTTGAGTGCCCGTAAACATGGACCATTTATTGCCGTAAACTGCGGTGCCATTCCTGAAGGAACCATTGACTCGGAATTGTTTGGTCACGAAAAAGGTTCGTTTACCGGTGCACATGAGTCGCGAAAGGGTTATTTTGAAGTGGTAGACGGTGGAACTATTTTTCTGGATGAAGTAGCTGAATTGCCTTTAGGCACCCAAGCCCGATTATTACGGGTATTGGAAACCGGAGAATACTTACGTGTAGGTTCATCGAAAGTGCAAAAAACCAATGTCCGGGTTATTGCGGCCACCAATGTGGATGTATTTGATGCCGTTAGAGCCGGGAAGTTTAGAGAAGATTTGTATTACCGTTTGAATACCGTTCCACTAAAAATACCTGCCCTAAGAGAGCGAAAAGAAGATATTTACTTATTGTTCCGAAAGTTTATAGCCGATTTTACCGATAAATACCGTAGTCCGTCGGTACAACTGGATGCCGAAGCACAACAAATCTTAACCAATTACAGCTGGCCGGGCAATGTGCGCCAATTAAAAAATGTAGCTGAGCAAATTGCGGTATTGGAAAAAGACCGCAATATCACCGGACAGAGCATTCTAAACTATATTCCACACGAAACCAGCACCAGTTTGCCGATGAAGGTGGATAAAAATCAGAAAGAAGACTTTTCAGAACGCGATATCCTGTATAAGGTATTGTTTGATATGAAAAGAGACATGCTCGAATTGAAAAAATTAGTTGCTGAAATTATTCAACATGGTGGCAATACGGCTCACCTAAGTGCAAATCCGCAATTGCTGAACGAGCTCTATCAGGATATTGAATTGCCGGGAGCAGTAGCAGAATTACCTGCTCAGCCTACCTTAACCATACATCAGCCTGGCGAGCAAAATCATCATTTTGACATCATGCAGCATGAGGAAACGGAAGAAGAATCCTTATCGCTGATTGATAAAGAAGCGGATTTAATTAAAAAAGCCTTAAAAAAACATCGCGGTAAACGTAAATTAGCTGCGCAAGAGTTGGGTATTTCCGAACGTACCTTGTACCGAAAAATCAAAGAATTGAACCTGAATTAATGAAACAAACGTTCACTCATCCCGGTAGGAAATTTGAAATAATTGTATTCCTGATGCTATTCTTATTGAACAGCTGCGGGATTTATTCTTTTTCAGGAGCATCAATTCCGGCAGAAATGAAAACCGTTTCGGTTCAGTTTTTCGAAAACAATTCCAGTTTAGTAGTTCCCTACCTAAGTCAACAATTTACCGAAGATCTGAAAACACGTATTCGAAATCAGTCTACCTTAAGTTTGGTAAGGGCAAATGCCGATGCCAACTTTGAAGGTCGAATTACCGACTACCGAATCACCCCGGCAGCCATTCAGGGAAACGAGCGTGCTGGACTGGAGCGATTAACCATTACGGTTTCGGTGAAATACACGAATGCCTTGAAACCTGAACTGAACTTTGAACAATCGTTTACCCGTTTCAAAGATTTTTCGACACAAGGTAAGCCATTGCAAGCGCAAGAGCAGGGATTAATAAAGGATATCAATTTAATGCTGACCGAAGATATATTTAACCGGGCATTTGCCAATTGGTAAGAACAATGAGTGTAGAAAATCATAGTGAATTTTTTAATACACTGGTTGTTCAACCAGGAGGAGGAGATTTGGCAAGTGCTGCGAGCTTGGCCGAAAAGTTCCCCTATTGCCAAATTTTGCAATTCGCAAAAGCTAAGATCGAAAATAAAGCAGATACCGCAAGTCTTTATGCCCCCGATCGGGAACGGCTTCAACGTTTCTTAATCAGCCCGGAAAAATTGATTGCAAATCGGGTAATTGAGCCTAACGAGGCAGAAAAGCTCGAAAAGATTTTAGTTCAGGAAGAAGATACAGAAAACGTAAGCGATTCGGTTCATGCAGAACTGGAATTCAGAAATCATCCTGCAGAGGAGCCAGAAGTGGATGAAACCGAGCAACTCATTTTAGAAAGTATTGCATCCGCTGATTTTTTTGCCTTAGAAGGAAAAACAACTGAGGAAACGCCTGTATCTAACGAACTTTCGCGTTACGACGACGATCAAATGCCTTACACCTTTTTGTGGTGGCTGAATAAAACCCGTAATGAACATGCGGATACCTATCAGCCCTATGTGAGTTTTAAACTCGATACCTCAGAAAAAATCAAGGAAAATACCGGCAATACCGATACGAATCCGGCTATACAAGATTTGGATCTCAGCCATTTGGCAAGTGAATCCAAAAGTAAACAAGCGAGCAGAAAATCAAAAACAAGCCCAAAAACTAAGGAAGAAGACCTCATTGAACGCTTTATAGCAGAAGAGCCACAAATTTCACCACCTTCTGCTGAGAAAATGGGAGGCGAAAATAAAGCTCGTAAAAGTGCTGAGGATGCGCTGGATTTGGTTTCAGAAACCTTGGCGCAAATTTATACCGAACAAATGCTTTTCGATAAAGCAATTGAGGTTTACCGGAAATTAAGTTTGAAATTTCCCGAAAAAAGCACGTACTTTGCCGACCAAATTAGTATTCTAGAGCGTAGAAAAATTTAATTTATATAAATCATGTATTTCGCAATTGTAGTTATCGCCATCGTTGTTTGTTTACTCTTAGGATTTTTTATCCTGATTCAGAATCCGAAAGGTGGTGGCATTTCATCCGGTTTCGCCGGATCAACCAACATCATGGGCGTACAACGCACCGGTGATTTCTTGGAAAAAGGAACCTGGTTTTTAGCAGTCGCTTTAATGGTATTGGTCATTTTAGTGAATGTAGTTATTCCAAAAAATGGGGTAGTTAACGAAAAGGCAGATGAGCTTCAGAAAAAAGTGGAGAAAACTGCTGCTCCGGCACAAGCTCCTTTAAATTTACCGGCTCCCCCTCCTAGCGGTGCTGGCAAATAATACACAAAGCCTTACAAAAAGGCTTCCCGATTTTCGGGAAGCCTTTTTTGTTTCATTAGCCTCAAAAACTGACAGCCTGACACCAGTTTTTAGGATTTTTAGGCTTTAAAATGAAATTTTGACAAGCGGGGCTGTCTAAAACCGATTGGCACAATTCCTGTTAAAAGAGGAACAGTTCAATTTTTTAATTTATCAACATAAAAAATACAACATACTATGGCACTATCAATTAAACCTATTGCAGACCGAGTGGTTATTGAACCAGCTCCGGCAGAAGAAAAAACTGCTTCTGGTATCTACATTCCGGATACCGCAAAAGAAAAACCTCAAAGTGGAAAAGTGGTTGCAGTTGGAAACGGAAAAGTAGACGAACCGCTAACGGTTAAAGTAGGCGATCAAGTATTGTATGGCAAGTATGCCGGCACTGAAATTACCTACGAAGGCAAAGAATACTTAATTATGCGTGAGTCTGATATCTACGCGATTATTTAATTATTCATTATTCACTCATTAAAAGATCTAAAAACAATGGCAAAACAAGTAAAATACAATGTTGAGGCTCGTGACGCTCTGAAAAGAGGCGTTGATATTTTGGCAAATGCCGTAAAAGTTACTTTAGGACCAAAAGGTCGTAACGTAATTATTGATAAAAAGTTCGGATCACCAGCCATTACGAAAGACGGTGTATCTGTAGCTAAAGAAATTGAATTGAAAGATGCCCTTGAAAATATGGGCGCCCAAATGGTGAAAGAAGTAGCTTCTAAAACCGCCGATATTGCAGGTGATGGAACTACAACCGCTACCGTTTTAGCACAAGCAATTGTAACTGCAGGTATTAAAAACGTAGCTGCAGGTGCTAACCCAATGGATTTGAAACGTGGTATCGACAAAGCCGTTGCGGCTATTGTAACTAACTTGAAAGGTCAGTCACAAACCGTTGGTGCCGACAGCAATAAAATCAAACAAGTAGCTACCATTTCAGCAAACAACGATGAAGTAATTGGTTCATTAATTGCTGACGCGATGGCTAAAGTGGGTAAAGATGGTGTAATTACCGTTGAAGAAGCAAAAGGTACCGAAACCGAAGTGAAGACAGTAGAAGGTATGCAATTCGACCGTGGTTACCTTTCTCCATACTTCGTAACCAATGCCGATAAGATGGAGGCTGACTTGGAAAACCCCTACATCTTAATCTATGACAAGAAGATTTCTTCGATGAAGGAATTATTGCCAGTATTGGAAAAGCAAGTACAAACTGGCAAGCCTTTATTGATCATTGCTGAAGATTTAGACGGAGAAGCTTTAGCTACCTTGGTAGTAAACAAAATCCGTGGTTCATTGAAAGTGGCTGCGGTTAAAGCTCCAGGTTTCGGTGATCGTCGCAAAGCGATGTTGGAAGATATCGCCATCTTAACTGGTGGTACTGTAATCTCTGAAGAAAGAGGTTATAAATTGGAAAATGCCGACTTATCTTACTTAGGTCAGGCAGAAAAAGTAGTGGTTGATAAAGACAATACCACCATCATCAACGGTGCTGGTAAATCTGACGATATCAAAGCTCGTGTGAACCAAATCAAATCTCAAATTGAGAGCACTACTTCAGATTACGATAAAGAAAAACTACAAGAGCGCTTGGCTAAATTGGCCGGTGGTGTAGCGGTATTGTACGTAGGTGCAGCTACCGAAGTAGAAATGAAAGAGAAGAAAGACCGTGTAGACGATGCTTTACATGCTACCCGTGCAGCCGTTGAAGAAGGTATTGTTGCCGGTGGTGGTGTAGCATTCATCCGTGCTATCGAATCTTTAGACAAACTAAAAGGCGATAACGAAGATGAAACTACCGGTATCCAAATCGTAAAACGTGCGGTAGAAGAACCGTTACGTCAAATCTGCGAAAACGCTGGTATCGAAGGTTCTATCGTAGTTCAAAAAGTAAAAGAAGGCAAAGCCGACTTTGGTTACAATGCCCGTACCGATAAGTACGAAAACTTAATTGGCGCAGGTGTCATCGATCCAACTAAGGTAAGCCGTGTAGCTTTAGAGAATGCAGCTTCTATCGCAGCCATGTTGTTAACCACCGAGTGTGTGTTGGCAGATGAGCCGGAAGAAGGTGGTGCAGCTCCAGCTATGCCTCCAATGGGTGGCGGCATGGGCGGCATGATGTAATCAAGCCCTCCTTAAACAAAAAAGCCTTCCCGAAAAATCGGGAAGGCTTTTTTATTACAATCCCCAATTAATCCCTATCATTGCTACTTTAAATCCAACATGTCCGGTCAAACTGTACGTCTCAATAAATTCATCAGCGAAAGCGGACTCTGCTCCCGCCGCGAAGCCGACCGCTACATCAGTCAGGGATATGTTTTTATTAACGGTCGCAAAGCACAAATTGGCGACCAAGTAAAACCGGGCGATCTGGTTAAGGTGAACGGTAATCTTTTAGAACCGCTCGAAGCCGAAGATCTGGTTTTCATCGCTCTTAATAAACCGGTGGGTATTACGTGCACTACCGAAGGCGGCGTTGAAGGGAATATTGTAGATTTTGTAAACCACAGTAAGCGTATTTTCCCTATCGGGAGATTGGATAAAGATTCGCAGGGATTGATCTTCCTGACCAATCATGGCGACATGGTGAACAAGATTTTACGAGCAGGTAACCAACATGAAAAAGAATACGTAGTCAGCGTAAATAAACCGCTAAATACGGCCGTACTTGAACAAATGGCTCATGGGGTGCCGATATTGGGGGTCGTGACCAAAAAATGTAAAATCACGCAAGAAGGGCCTCAAACGTTTCGCATCATTTTGGTGCAGGGTTTAAATCGACAAATCCGCCGCATGTGCGAATACTTTGGTTACGAGGTGACTAAACTGGAGCGGGTCCGCATCATGAATATCAGCCTGAAAGGTTTGCCTGTTGGCGATTGGCGTGATTTGACA